>OIEO01000012.1_pt1 | contig 253080 bp, 228 predicted proteins | sample 1581851 | NCBI WGS metagenome assembly OIEO01 (sample SAMN03281010, study PRJEB24777) | human gut metagenome | isolation source: fecal sample PR157 from 1 month old male Malay infant, caesarean delivered... | reverse complement strand
AAACCGACTGGCAGATTATCAGCGAAATCGCCACCCGGATGGGCTATCCGATGCACTACAACAACACCCAGGAGATCTGGGATGAGTTGCGGCATCTGTGCCCGGACTTCTACGGCGCCACCTATGAAAAAATGGGCGAGCTCGGCTATGTCATGTGGCCATGCCGCGATGAGTCCGACGCCGACCAGGGGACGTCGTATCTGTTTAAAGAGAAGTTCTCTACGCCGAGCGGTAAAGCCCAGTTCTTCACCTGCGACTGGGTCGCGCCGGGAGATAAACTCTCTGCACAGTATCCGTTGGTGCTGTCGACGGTGCGCGAAGTCGGCCATTACTCGTGCCGTTCGATGACCGGCAACTGCGCGGCCTTAACCAGGCTTGCCGATGAACCAGGCTATGCGCAAATCAACACCGCCGACGCCGAACGGTTAGGTATCGAGGATGACGCGCTGGTGTGGGTCAATTCGCGTAAGGGCCGCATCATCACCCGCGCGCAGGTCAGCGATCGGCCGAATAAAGGCGCGGTGTACATGACCTACCAGTGGTGGATCGGCGCCTGTAACGAGCTGGTGTCGGAGAACCTGAGCCCGATAACTAAAACGCCGGAGTACAAGTACTGCGCGGTTAACGTTGAACGGATTGCCGATCAGCGCGCGGCGGAGCAGTACGTGATCGAGGAGTACAACAAGCTGAAAGCCCGCCTGCGCGAAAGCGCGATGGGTTAAGGTTCGGCGGCCTTACCCGATATCCGGCCCCTCCCCGGTGGCGCTTACGCTTACCGGGGCTACCAACCGAATACCGAACCGTAGCCCGGATAAGGCGCGATGCGTCGTTATCCGGGAATCCTCCCCCGGTGGCGCTTACGCTTACCGGGGCTACCAACCAAATACCGAACCGTAGCCCGGATAAGGCGCTATGCGCCGCTATCCGGGAACCCTCCCCGGTGGCGCTTACGCTTACCGGGGCTACCAACCGACTACCGAACCGTAGCCCGGATAAGGCGCTGTGCGCCGCTATCCGGGAACCCTCCCCGGTGGCGCTTACGCTTACCGGGGCTACCGACCGACTACCGAATCGTAGCCCGGATAAGGCGCGATGCGCCGCTATCCGGGAACCCTCCCCCGGTGGCGCCTTATCTGGCCAGCAAATCGCGCAAAACAGCAGCCCCGTTACAAGATCACGATTTAATCGCGTGTTGAATGGAGTCAATAATCGGCTGATAGCCGGTACAGCGGCACATATTGCCTTCTAATACATCCTTTATTTGCGCTTCGTCCGGATGCGGCTCTTTGGTTAATAATTCGGTGGCGCTGACCAGTACTCCCGGTGTACAGAACCCGCACTGCACGCCGCCCTTCTCAATAAATGCATCCTGTAATTTTTGCGTAATCGGATTATCGTTTAACCCTTCGAGCGTCTCGATCTCCGCTTCATCACACTGTTCGGCCAGTACCAGACAAGAACAAACGGCGTTACCGTCCATCAGCACCGTGCAGGCGCCGCATTCGCCAATCGAACATCCCTCTTTGGTGGCGGTAAGATGCAATGTATCCCGCACCAGATCCAATAGGCGCATATTGCCTTCTACTTTTGCTTCCACCAGCTTGCCGTTTACCTTCACTTTAATTGTGCTCATAGCTCTATCCTGTACAGGGCGCTCTGGCGCCCTGATTGAATCATTAAATCCCTGAGGCCCGTTGCGCCTCGGCCATCATGTCGCGGAACATATTGACGAACACCGGCTGCTTATATGCCGCCGACCAGCGCTTACCGATGGCCGCATAGATAAGCTTGTCCAGCACCTCGCAGGCGCTGTTAATCGTGTCGCTATTTAACGGTTTCCCTAGCAGGCAGCGTTCAATATCCAGTAACCGCTGCGGCTTACTGAACAGCGCGCCGTCCACCAGACGGCAGTAGCTCACCGTGCCATCATCAGCAAAATCGAGCAGCGCGCTCAGGCTCTGACGGGTGATGTTGAGCGCGTTGCGTCGCCCTAACTGGTGATAGAAACCTTTAGCCCGCGGGCGCACCGGCGGCGGCAGTATCACTTTGGTCAGCAGTTCATCCGGCTGGCGCTGGGTGTTGTAGCCGGACAGCAAGAACTCGGCCAGACCGAGGGTGCGTACGCCATTTAGCGAGCGCAGCTCGATGCGCGCGTCATAGAGGATGGCAGGCGGAATGGAATCGCCGCAGGGCGCGGCGTTGACGATATTGCCGCCGATGGTGGCGCGGTTGCGGATCTGGTGCGAACCGACGGTATGACAGGCCTGCACCAGCAGCGGGTAACGTTCGCGCAACAGCGGATGATCGGTAATACGGTTAAAGGTCATCGCTCCGCCAATGATGACCTCATGGCTGACCGGATCTTCGCTCACCTGCGTCAACTCCGGCAGACGGGAAATATCAACCAACCGCAGCGCGCGGGTTTGCAGACGCCCCTGCACAATTACATCGGTACCGCCGGCGATAGCCGTCACGCCCTCTTGCGCCAGCAGGGTTAACGCCTCCTGCAGGCTTTTCGCTCGGGTCACTTCCACATCAGTGAGGCGCAGCACCTGCTTCTTGTTTTCCGCCTCCAGCATCATTTCGCTTTGGCGAACCGGCTTTTTCAAGTTGTAGCCGAGGATCACCTGTTCAAGAGTCAACGGTAATTTATTAAACCGCGTCTCGAGAGCAAAACTCACCGCGTTGTTAATAGCCGCCGCCGCCAGTTCAGTGGCTGGTTCGCCGATCCCCTTCGCCCCCAGAGGCCCGGCGATATCCGGGTTTTCTACGCCGATAATCGTCATCGGCGGAATATCTTTCATCGTCGGCAGCAGGTAGCTGTCGAAGTTTTCCGATTTGACCTGGCCATTTTCAATGTTGAAGTCTTCCAGCAGCGCGTAGCCAAAACCCTGCGCCACCCCACCGTAAACCTGACCTTCAAACCCCACCGGGTTGAGTACCCGGCCCACGTCATGGGCGGCGGTAACATGCAGCAAATCGGTTTTACCGGTGCTGGTATTCACCCGTACCTCCGCCACCTGGCAGCCGTAAACCCAGGTAAAGTACGGGCTGCCGCAGCCTTTTTCTTCATCCCAATGAATGGGCGGCGGCACAAACCAGCCGTACTCGGTCAGGCTGACGCTGGCCCATTTGGTTTTATTAACCGCAGTTTTGAAATCAATACGCCGTTCACTGTCCTGGACGTTGATGATAAAGCCATCCTGCCACAAGGTTTCAGCCAACTCGCGGGTGCCGATGCTGTCGCCGACGACGCTGAGAATGCGGCGTTTTATCTTGTCCGCGGCGTCAAGAATCGCCCCACCGCCGACCATAGTCCCACGGGTTGCCGCCGTCGATCCGCCGTCGCCGATAACCGAGGTCGGCGGTTCCATAAAATGCAGTTCCGATAGAGGAATACCAAAGGCTTCCGCGGCGATTAGCGACATCGCGGTTTGCAGACCCTGACCGTTTTCAGAAACCGATGTCGCCAGATTGACGCTGCCGTCCTCATTCACCTGAATGAGCGCCGTCGAGGTATCTACCCCTTCCGCGCCGATGGAACAACCACGGTAGCTCAGCGCCAGGCCAATGCCATAGCGATAAACGCCGCCTTTTTGGTTCAATTCACGATAGTGCTGGCGTTTTGCCGCAAATTCCGAGGCATTCACCGCCTTACTCAGGACTTCAGTCGCCGAGACGGTGTGTTTATCAAACCGCTGCCCGGTGACCGAGGTATCGCCCTGACGCAGCGCGTTCACTTCACGCACCGCCACCGGCGAGAGATTGAGCACTTCGGCAATTTCATCCATAAAGGATTCGTTGGCGTAAACCACCTGTGGTGAACCGAAACCACGCATCGCCGAGGTATAGCTGTTGTTGGTATAGACGGCTTTGACGTCGATATGGACGTTATCAATATTGTACGGCCCCGCCGCCTGCACCGAAGAACGCCAGGTGACGAACGGGGAAGACGCCGCATAGCCGCCGCTGTCGGCAAGAATATCGATTTTGATCGCCAGAATGCGTCCGTTGTCGTCCACCCCGGCGCGATACTTCATTTTATAAGGGTGGCGCTTACAGCTTTCGATAATGGACTGCTCGCGGGTGTAGGTAAATTTCACCGGACGACCGGTCAGGCGCGTCATCAATGCGGAACGGCAGGCCAGGTGATCGATGATGTCATCTTTGCCGCCGAACGAGCCGCCCATCACCGCGCGTTTGACGTTAATCTGGCTCTGCGGGCAGCCCATAAACTTAGCCACGAAGCTGCGTACGCGGTGCGGGTTCTGAATGGAGCCGGAGATAATCAGGCTACCATCGGTGGGGTCAAGCCAGGTCAGTACAACTTCCGGTTCAATGTAAGCGTGTTCCTGGAAGCCCACTTCATATTCACGTTCAATCACGTGACTGGCTTCGGCAAAACCTATGGCGATGTCGCCCTTAACGGTGTGGTGATGGGCGGCGATATTATCGCTGCGCTCCGGGTGAATTCGCCGGGCATCCGGCGCCAGCGCGGCTTCTACGTCCGTTAGCGGCTCATAGGGCGTATAGCGCACATGTATTTTATCCGCCGCCTCACAGGCGGCTTCATAACTGGTTGCCGCCACCACGGCGACGACATCGCCGTGGAAGACCACCTCGTCTTTGACGATAGGCAGATAATCTTTGACGATAATCCCCACGACCGGAGTACCGGGAATATCTTGCCAGGTGGCGATTTTTACCACGCCTGCAACATTCAGCGCCTCGCTAAGATCTATCGCCTCGATTTTCCCGGCGGGTATATCCGCAAAGCGGCAAACGCCATACAGCATGCCCGGTAAGGTAATATCGTCGCCATAAACGGCCGTTCCTTTGACTTTCGCCAGTCCATCCACGCGCCGTAGCGGCGCTGAAGGTGAAGCACACATAACAGTCCCCTCAATGATTATCCGTTGCGGGCAATCCCGGGTTTGCTAAACGTCGCGCTATCCATAACCCATGGGAAAAGCCACATCACCGATAACAAATCCAAGATTTGTGCCAGAAATCAATGAGGTGCCGTTTAAGATTCGTTTTTGTGAGTCGTCGCGCAAAATGCGGCTAAAGTACGGAGAAAATAGCGCTACTAAGGCCGCGTCCCGCAGGCCAGTAACATTTCGCCGCCATTTTTATCAAAGTGATAGCCCGGTTTTCTCAAATTAATAATTTGCCCGTGTGCTAAACGGTATAGATACGGATCTCGTGTTCACGGAAAGCATCCCGGTATTTACGGCTGATGTTTTCCTCCACGACCAGCACGTCAATGGCACTGCTTTCAGCTACCACAAAACGCGCGACGGCGGGGATTTTATCTGAGGTTAAGCCAACGATAATTTCACTGCACTGTTTGATAACCGCTTTCTTAAATTCACAATCGGCGTGATCAAAGCCGGTTAGACCTGACTCCGGAGCCATTGCGCAGCCGCCAATAAATCCCTGATCGAAGAGGATCCCCTGCACCTGGGCCACCGCCGATGCGCCGACACAACCGCCTGCCGCGCGTTGCACCAGACCTCCGAGCATCACAACCTCGTAAAGCGGTTTTTTAAGCAGAACCGCCGCAATTTCCGGGGAATTGGTAACCACGGTTAAGGCCAGTTCGCCCGGTAGCGCTTCCGCCATTGCCAGATTAGTGGTGCCGGTATCAATAAAAATACAGCCGCCCGGTTTCACTAGCTGTGCGCATTTCTGTGCGATTCTGCTCTTTGTTGCCCTGTTTTTCTCTTTACGTTCGTTGTACTCCATGGATTCCGGCAGGGTCATGACCGCGCCACCGTAGACTTTCTTACAATATCCGTCTTTGCTCAACTCATGAAGATCGCGGCGAATAGTGTGTTCAGAGACCTGTAAGCGCTGGGCCAGATCGGCGCAGACGACCCTACCGTCCTCCTGCAGGATCTGACAAATCAGCGCTTGTCGTTGCTGAGGGAAAGCAGCATAATCGAGCACAATAACTCCTTTAAATAAATACAACGAGCAGTAAAGAGCATGATCATTCACTCATGCGCATGCTGTCAACCCGACTCTTTACGAGGTAAACCATGAAAGTTGCCCATATCGCTCTCTGGACCCGCCATCTTGAGCAGCAAGCACGCTTTTGGGTGGAGTTTTTTGCCGGTGAAATCAACGAAAAATACCGTAGTAAAACCAATCCTGGTTTTGAATCCTACTTTGTAAAAATTGGCTCTGACGTGGCCATTGAGTTAATGACCAAACCCGGTTTACATGACTCGACCCACGATAACAACCATACGGGGTGGGTGCATCTGGCGATCGCCGTCGGCGGCACGGAACAGGTGAATGCGTTAGCCAAACGCGCTGAAATGGCGGGAATTTTAGTCTCTGCCCCGCGCACCACCGGCGATGGCTATTATGAGGCGGTTATCAAAGACCCGGATGGTAACCTGGTGGAAATCGTCGCATAGTAAGGGAAACCCACATGAAGGAGTCGACCGTGGCACATTATCGCGTCATTGATAAAGCGAGCTGGCCTCGCCTGGATCACTTTACGTTCTACCGTACCTTTGCCAATCCCAGCTTCAATCTGTGCGTACCGGTCGAAGCGCAACAGTTGTACACCTGCGCGAAGGACCGGGGCGTTTCCTTCTTTCAACTGGCGTTATTCGGCCTGTTGCGTGCGGCCAACGCCGTACCGCAGTTGAAACAGCGCCTGCGCAACGACGATATCATCGAATATGACGCCATCTCGGTGATGACGCCGATCATGACGGCCAGCGAAGGTTTTCGCCAGGTATGGTGCGATAACGCCGCTGATTTCCCCGCGTTTAGCGCCGCCGCAACGCCGCGCATTGAGGCCGCAAGAAGCACCAATCCCTCACCGCTTATTGTGGAAGAAGAAAATTTCTTTTGCGCCAGTTGCCTGCCGTGGCTGCACTTCAGCGCCATGACCCATGCGGAATACTACGTGGGCGCGGCGGTGCCCGCCCTGACGTGGGGGAAACTGAAAAATGGCATCATTCCGGTTGCCGGCCGATTTAATCACGCTTTTGTGGATGGCCTGCACGCCAGCCGTTTTTATGCCGAAGTTGAATATTATTTCGCTAACCCGCAGGCCCTGTGGCTGCCGGTTGAGGCCCGCGATTAGCTGCCGCGGCATAAAGAACAATCCACTATGACTTCCCCGAAAACCGGCATTATATTGCCGGTTTTTTGCTAATGCGAAATGGCTATAAACCATAGCGTTTCGTTGTTAGACAGTATTCAGCGCGCCTCTTATCTTCGTCATGAATTGTAAATAACAACGCAATCATTTGATGAGGTAGCACTTTTGTCCAGATTACGGCAAGGATTAAAAACCAGACAAACGCGCTTCGCGCTGGCGCTGAAAGTGGCGCTGCTCGGTAGCATGGTGGCATTTTCTTCTGTCGCCAACGCCGACGATATTCTTAAAGAAGGGATTACTCCCGCAACCGATGCCAGCCAGATCCCGGCCAGCGCCAAACTGCGTAAAGACACGGTGGTGGCCGGCATTTCCGAACCACAGGGGATCTTTAACCCTTACTTCTTCGTCAACGGTTGGGATGAAAACGTCACCAACGTTATTTTTTCACGCCTGATTGACTGGGATAGTCAGGGTAAGCTGGTGCCGGGGCTGGCTGAGAGCTGGACGGTGAGCGCGGATAACAAAGTCTATACCATCAAATTACGCCCAAACCTGACCTTCAGCGACGGATCGCCACTCACCGCGGAGGATGTCGCCTTTACGCTGACCGTTCTTCTCGACCCGAAATATGACGGCGATACCGATATTACTCTGGCCAATATCGCCGGCGGCGCGGAATATAAAGCCGGCAAAGCCGATAGCGTGAGCGGCCTGAAAGTTATCGATCCGCTGACCTTACAGGTTACTACCACCCAGCCGGGCGCGACAACGCTGGCGAAAATCGGCGGTCCGGTATTATCGAAAGCCTGGTACGGCAAAGGGTATCAACGCGGAAATCTGGATTATCTGCGCTCTCTGCACGGAAAACCGCTGGGTAACGGTCCTTATGTCTACGATAAATATATTCCCGGTCAGGAGATTCGCTTCCACGCCAACACGCATTTTTATCGCGGTACGCCGCCAACGCCGCGCTTTATCTATCGCGTGACCAATCCGTCTACCAATTTCCAGCTATTCCAGACCGGCGAAACCGACTACGACGCCTTCACCTCGCGTCCGGATGATATTGAGCAGCTTAAGATGCTCGGTTTTGCCAATATCAACCTGTACGGCTCCAGCGACTACAGCCAGGTGGAGTTCAACGTCCATCGCCCGGCGCTGCAGGATAAAAAAGTGCGTCAGGCGCTGATTTACGGGCTTGACCGCCAGAAGTTAATCGACGTGGTGTATCAGGGATACGGCAAGGTAGCCATTGAACCGATCGCGCCTATTTCCTGGGCCTTCAATGCGCAGGGCGTCAACCCCTACCATTACGATCCGGTGCAAGCGAAAAAACTGCTCGATGAAGCGGGCTGGCTGCCTGGCGCCGATGGCATCCGCGTGAAAGACGGTAAGCGACTGGAATTGACCCTGCTGGCGAGCAAAAAAGTCATTAACGATGCGCTGATCCCGATTGCCAAAGAGAACTGGCGGCAGATAGGCGTGCTGCTGAAACCGCAGGTGGTTGATTTCAACGCGCTGATGGCGCAGCGCAAAGCGGGTAATTACGATTTGGCGTCGTTCAGCACCAGCACTCTCAACGATCCGCATGACGGCGTGTGGGACTTCTACAGCAGCGAGGCCAAAGAGTCGGGCTACCACAACGCTGAAGTCGATAAGCTTATCAATGCGGGCAACGCGGTGCTGGATGTCGAACAACGCAAGCCTATCTATCACCAGCTGTATCAGGTGCTGGCCGAGGATCCGCCGGTTATCCTGCTGGGATACCGGGAGATTCTTTCCGCCAGCAGCGCCCGGGTGACCGGCTTTAAGCCGGATATCTATAACGGCCTCACCGGCAGTTTGCCGGATGTGAAAATCGTGAAGTAAATCCCCCAGCCGCCGGCCCCCCGGCGGCTGATGTGAGAATGTTATGAAAAATTTCATCCTGAGGCGCCTATTGCAAACGCTGCCGATGCTGCTGCTGGCCTCCTTTATCATTTTTATGCTCTTTGCCAAAACCCCCGGCGACTTTATCGATGGCAACATTACCCTGACGGCCGCCCGCGCCGCCGAACTGAAGGCGATATACGGCCTCGACCAGCCGCTCTTCACCCGCTACCTTCACTGGCTGGGGCAACTGCTGCGCGGGGATTTAGGCTTCTCGCTGCAATACCAAATTCCGGTCAGCCAGTTACTGAACCAGTACATCTGGAACTCCTTCCTGCTGGCAAGCGTGGCGCTGGTCTTCTACTGGGGTATCGGCCTGACGGTTGGCGTAGTCTCCGCGCTCAGACCTAATTCCTGGTTTGATCATCTGGTGAGTATCGCGGTGTTCGCCGCCATGTCCTTTCCCACCTTTTTCCTCTGCCTGCTGCTAATTAAGTGGTTTGCCGTCGACCTGCACTGGCTGCCGGTAGGCGGGATGACCAATACCGGTAGCGACGATAGCGGCTGGCGGTATGTGCTGCAGGTCGCCGCTCATCTGGTACTGCCGGTACTGGCGCTGGTGATGCTGCAGGCCGGCAGCCTGACGCGCTATTTTCGCGCCAGCATGCTTGACGTGGTGAAGATGGATTTCATTCGTACCGCCCGAGCTAAAGGGCTGCGAGAACGCACGGTTATCATGAAACACGCGCTGCGCAATGCGCTACTGCCGGTCATCACCCTGCTTGGCTTCGAACTGCCGGGATTGTTCTCTGGCGCCATCATTACCGAAAAAGTATTTAACTGGCCGGGCGCCGGGCACATTCATATCGATTCGCTGGCCGCTCGCGATTATCCGGTATTGATGGGGTTTACCCTGTTTCTGGCGGTGCTGACGATCATCGGTAACTTACTGGCCGATGTGCTCTACGCGTGGGCCGATCCGCGCATTCGAGTGAGGTAATGATGATAACTTCCCTGTTTGGTTACCGTCGCCGCCTGCGCCAGGCGACAATCCCCGCGCTTGCGCAAATAACCCCCTCTCCATGGCGTCAGGCATGGCGCCAACTGCGCCGCAACCGGATGGCAATGCTGTGTTTAATCCTGCTTGCGGTGATGGCCCTGTGGTGCGCGCTCGGGCCGATGTGGTCGCCGTGGAAAGATGACGCCACCGATGCGCTGATGATCAACAAACCACCCGGCGCCGAACACTGGTTAGGTACCGATTTTCTTGGCCGCGATATCTATACGCGTTTACTGCTGGCCGGGCGCATTTCACTGATAATCGGCCTGTTGACTATGCTGCTATCGGTAACGCTGGGCTACCTGCTGGGAGCGCTGTCGGGCTATGTCGGCGGGCTCACCGATAAACTGATCATGCGGCTAGCCGATCTGGTGATGACGATACCCGGCCTGCCATTATTAATCGTCGCCGGCGCGATGCTCTCCGAGCTCGACTTTTCGCCGGATTCCCGCATCTGGATGGTCGTAATTATGCTCAGCCTGCTGGAGTGGCCGAAGCTGGCGCGGCTGGTGCGCGGGCAGTGCCTGTCGCTACGCGAGCGCGATTTTATGCTGGCGACGCAGGTTCTGGGACTGTCGGCGCGTCGCCGGCTGTTCGGTCACCTGCTGCCCAATACCATCCCGATTCTGGTGGTGATGGCGACAATGGCGGTCGCTAACGCCATTCTGAGCGAATCGGCGCTGAGCTATCTCGGCCTCGGCGTGGTACCGCCGACACCATCGTGGGGCAACATGATGGATGCTGCTAACAGCCTGATTGATTTTCAGCGGCGACCGTGGCTATGGATGCCTCCCGGGATTGCCATCTTTATTACTGTGATTGCTATTAATGTGCTGGGCGACGGCCTGCGCGACGCAATGGACCCGAAAATGAAACAGAGGCTGAAATGAGCACGCCATTAATTTCTTTTAAGCAACTTTCTGTCTCTTTCGCTGCTGAAGGTAGCCGGGTGCGCGCGGTACAGGAGGTCTCTTTTTCGATTCAGGCCGGGCAAACGGTAGGTATCGTCGGTGAGTCCGGCTGCGGCAAAAGCGTGACCGCCATGTCGTTAATGGGCCTGCTGCCTCCCCAGGCCGCTCGCATTGACGGCGGCGAGATCCATTTCGAAGGACGCGATCTGCTCAAGCTGAAAGCCCGTCACATGGCCGACCTGCGCGGCAACCAGTTGGCGATGATCTTCCAGGAGCCGATGTCGGCGCTCAACCCGGTACTGACCATAGGCGAACAGCTCTGCGAGCCGCTCATCCGCCACCGCGGCGACTCGCCGAAAGCCGCCTGGCAGCGTGCAATACACCTGTTGAACGAGGTGGGACTGGCGCGCAGCGAAAGCCTGATGGCGTACTATCCGCATCAACTTTCCGGCGGTATGCTGCAACGGGTGATGATCGCCATGGCGCTGAGCTGCGGGCCGCAATTATTGATAGCGGATGAACCAACTACCGCGCTGGATGTCACCGTGCAGGCGCAGATCCTGCGTCTGATACGGGACCGCGCGCGCGAAAGCCAGATGGCGATGCTGCTGATCACCCACGATCTGGGGGTAATCGCGCAGATGGCCGAAAGGGTCGTCGTAATGTATGCCGGGCGGATTGTCGAACAGGGAACCACCGTCGAGGTGCTGCGCCAGCCCCAGCACCCCTATACCCGCGGACTTATCGCCTCGCGTCCGGTGCCGGGCGCGCGCCGCCGGCGGCTTTACTCCATTCCCGGTCAGGTGCCGGATCTCGCGCAACTGCCTGCGGGCTGCGCGTTTGCCGATCGCTGCGAACAGGCAACAGCACGCTGCCGTCAGGACACCCCGCCACTTTTTGGGTCCTCGCATCAGGCAGCCTGTTTTTATAGTCAATTCGCGGAGTCGGTGGCATGAACCAGCCCTATTTAATTGAAGTTAATGGCTTGAAAAAGTATTTCCCGCTGCGCGACGGCCTGTTCGGCCAGCAGACCGGGGAACTGCGCGCGGTCGATGACGTCAGTTTTAATATCCGTCCGGGAACGATTTTCGGCCTCGTCGGAGAATCCGGTAGTGGTAAAACCACCGTTGGCCGCACCTTGCTTGGCTTGTATGAAAAGACCGCCGGCAGCATTAAATTCCGCGGTCAGGAGTTATCCGAACTGTCAGCGGCGGCAATGCAGGCCCTACGACCGAAAATTCAACTGGTGTTTCAGGATCCCTATAGTTCACTGAATCCACGCATCCGCGTCGGCGAGGCGATTGGCGAGGCGATGCTGCAGCATAAACTATGCACGCGCGCTGAACTCTATGAGAAAGTCATTGCGGTGATGAAGATATGCGGGCTGGCGCCTCAGCATTACCACCGTTTTCCGCATGAATTTTCCGGCGGTCAGCGGCAGCGCATCGGCATCGCCCGCGCGCTTATCCTCAATCCGGACTTTATCGTCGCCGATGAACCCATTTCCGCACTCGATGTGTCGATTCAGGCGCAGATTATCAATCTGTTTGCCGACCTGCGCGACGAGCGTGGCGTCACCTTTCTATTCATCTCCCATGACCTTGGAGTTGTAGAGCATTTGTGCGACGACGTGGCGGTGATGTACCTCGGTCAACTGGTGGAAACCGCCAGCCGCGATGCGCTGTTTAGCCGCCCTCTTCATCCCTATACCCAGGCGCTGCTGGCCGCGGTACCCACCCTCGATCCCGAAAGCGAACCGCAGGCGGTCGTCCAGGGGGAAATCCCGGATCCGTCGCGCCCGCCTGAGGGCTGCCGGTTTTCGTCACGCTGCCCGCAGGCAAGTGACCACTGCCGCCGTCAGGCGCCGACGCTTCGTGAAATTTCGCCTGGACACCTGGTCGCCTGTCATTGGGCAGGATAACGATGATCATCAAGAGGCGAGGCATATTTTCTGCGGAGTATAAAAATAAGAAAACATGACATTGCTAAGGTTATGCGCACGTCATATCTTCAAAGCGTGTACTTCACTTTAAGGAACACCCTTATGATTAAGCGTCGCACTCTCAAATCTGCACTTGCGGCGGTTATTTCGCTCGCCGTCCTTGCCGCGCCAGTTTATGCCAACCCTGGTAATGGCAACGGGGGTGGCGGAGGTCATGGCAATAGCGGCGGAGGTGGCAACCACGGTAATAGCGGTGGAAACCACGGCAATAGCGGTAACCATGGCAACAGCAGTGACCACAGCAACAAAGGCCAGGGAAATGATAAGTCGAAAGAGGATCACGGTAACCGTAAAAACTACGGCAAACCCGACCATGTCGACTCTGATATTAGCTTCTCGCGAGCCCGTTCTCTGGCGGTGAATTATGGTCTGGTAGGTTATCAGGCGCTACCGCCGGGTATTGCAAAAAATGTGGTTCGCGGCAAACCATTACCTCCGGGTATTGCCAAAAAAACGTTGCCGGCATCTATGATTAACGATCTGCCTTACTACCCGGGTTATGAATGGCGTGCAGTGGGCGATGATTTAGTGCTGGTTGCGTTAAGTACCGCAATCGTCACTTCCGTCATTAACGGCGTTTTTGATTAATTTTTTCACCTTTCAGGTTACACGCCGAACGTCAAAAAGGCCCATCACCAGGATGGGCCTTTTTTTTGCTTTATGCGACAGGGAATAATGAGGATCCAGACGGGCTGGCGGAAAGCGCTAAGAATATTGCCGTGCAATGGATTTTAATGATTTGAGAGTAGGGAAAACCACGGGTTCGCCGATGTCTCTGGCCTACGTCAATGCCGCAGGGCAGCGTATTGCGCAGAGTGATATTCAGAGAGTAAAAGTCCAGCATTGCCCCCTGCTACCTCCCCGCCTGTCAGCCAGGAACAGGTCCCGTTTACCGGGACCTGTTTCGTTTAGAGAGGTTATTCCTCCAGCGCGTAGGCGATGATATCGTCCCCGACGTCCGGCGAGTGGCTGGCGCCGCCGGCGGAAATCAGCACATACTCTTTGCCGGTTTTCGGCGATTTGTAGACCAGCGGCGCCGCTACCGCGCCAACCGGCAAGCGAGCGCGCCACAGCTCTTTACCGCTGGCGGAATCCAGCGCCCGCAGGTAGTTATCCTGGGTACCGGCGAAGAATACCAGCCCAGAGGCGGTAGAGGTTGGGCCGCCCAGGGTCGGCATTCCCAGCGGGATATGCAGATGGGTTTTCATCCCCAGCGGACCGGTATCTTCCACCGAGCCCATCGGCACCTGCCACAGTAGCTGACGGCTATTCAGGTCAATAGCGCTCATGGTACCAAACGGCGGGGTATTACAGGGCACGCCCAGCGCGGACTGCAGGATGTCGATACGCACGCCGCCGTAAGGCCCGGCAACTTGCGGGCGAACGGTACCCATAAATCCAGGGACTTCGTCGGTGGAGACTTTGTATTTCGCCATCTCTTCCTTGCGCACCAGCGACATCCGCAACGGCATACGCATATCGTTGACGAACAGCGTACCGGTACGTTCATCGATGGTGATGCCGCCCCAGTTCATGCCGCCGAGCAGGCTTGGCCACTCGATATACGGTTTCTCTGACGGCGGCGTATACATGCCAAGGTAGGTCGACTCTTTAAAATCGATACGGCACATCAGTTGGTCGAACGACGTCACGCCCCACATTGATTTTTCGCTCAACGGCTCGACGCCAAGCTGCGGCATGCCGGTAGAGAACGGCTGGGTGGCAGACAGATGTTCGCCCTCCGCCCCCTGATGAGCGACGGGCAGCTCTTCAACACGGGTCACCGGTTTACCAGTGCGGCGATCGAGCACGTAAATCTGTCCGGTTTTGATGGTCTGGATCAGCACCGGGACGTCCTCGCCCTGCTCGTTTTTCATGTGGAACAGTACCGGCTGCGATGGGAGATCATAATCCCAGATATCGTGGTGAACGGTCTGGAAAACCCATTTTGTTTTACCGGTACTGGCATCCACCGCCACCACCGCGGAGCCATATTTCTCTTTCGCTTCATTACGATCGCCGCCCCAGTAGTCCGGCGGACCGTTGCCGGTCGGCAGATAGACCAGATTCAGCTCTTTATCAAAGCCGGGAATGGTCCACACGTTCGGCGTTTCGAGGGTATAAACGCGGCCTTTTTCCGGGTCGGTGATATTTTCCGGCTTGCCGACATCCCAGGCCCAGACGACTTTACCATCGCGTACGTCAAAAGCGCGTACGACCCCGGATGGCTCGCCGTGTACGATATCGCGTACCCAGCCGCCCAGCACCGCAATATGCCCCATGATCACCGGCGTTGAAGTCGGATGGTAGCGTTTGCTGTTTTCGGTGTCGCCCATGCCCTGCTTCAGATCCACGCTACCGTGGTCGCCGAAATCAGCGCACAGTTCGCCGGTTTTGGCATTCAGCGCCAGCAGGCGCGCATCCACGGTCGATACCATGATCCGCTGCGGACACTGTTGCAGCGCCGGGCTCGCTTTTTCTTCCGCGCTGAGCGTATCGTCGCTCTGCACATCATAGTAACCCACACCGCGGCAGGTCACATGTTCCGCCGTCTGCGCGTGCGGGTCAAAGCGCCAGCGCGCCTTGCCGGTATCGGCATCAATGGCGGTCACCACGTTGAGCGGCGTACAGGAATAGAGCGTATCGCCAATTTGCAACGGCGTATTTTCGTCAACGCCAATGGCCGGGCCGGTCAGGCGGCGGCCTGTGTGGTAGGTCCAGGCGACTTTCAGCTTATGAACATTTTCCGGGGTAATATCGGTATACGGCGCGAAACGGGTGCCGGAGGCATCGCGGCCAAAGAACTCCCAGTTATCGCTTTTTGCCGCCTGCGTCGCACTATTGTCGCTCGCCGCTTTCACGACGCCATTGTGGATGCCGCCGTGCGGATAGAACGCCGAAACCAGCGTCGCCAGCAGCGCGATAAAAATAACCGTGGCGCTCCAGTTCGCCAGACGCACGCGAGCCACCGGCATCGCCGCCGCCAGCCACAGGGCCAGCATTAGCATCAGCGCAGGAACCACCAGACGAGGGATCAGGCCCCAGTAGCTGAGCTGCACTTCATACAGCGCCCAGACCAGCGTTAACAGGAAGGTAATAACAGCAAGAGGCAGCGCGTATTGACTACGAGTGAAGTACCCAACGGCGATGATAAGATAAGCGAGACCGGCTAACAGATACCAGGCGCTGCCGCCGAGCGAGAGCAGCTTGCCCCCCCAGATAGTTAAGAAAATCCCAATGCCAAAACTCAGTAACACAAAAAGCAATCGGTATATGGTGAAGAAGATCCTTCGACCATGACCTTTTTGTTCGTCCATATTTCATCCCATTCGACAGATGTCGATATAACCAAAGCATTTATTTTAAAGCGCCGATCGATAAGCGATGCCGTACAGCGCAGTTAACCTGTTGGTTGGACGCCCCAAACCAGGGCGAAGAACGTAAGAAAGTATATGGACATGTAAATTTTATGTAAAATTTAACCGCATAAAATGTTTAGAATTTTTTAATTCATAAAATGAATTTGATAGCTCTTATCGTTGAAAACTACGAAATACTCAGTCTGGGCACGGTATTAACGTAATGTGCGGCAATCGGCCGATGAGATGCATCGCCCTACGCTTTGCCCTATAATTGATGACGGTTAAAACTGAACTTATGTGGGTAACTCATGGAATTTGATCTCGACAACCTGGTCTTTAGCGGCCTGGAAGAAGCGGAAGAGCGTAACGCTGAACGCCTGGATGAAGCGGATAAAAAAGCGCAGGCGATTGTTGCCGATGATGATTGCGGCGATGCCTGCAAAATCTAATGATTAAACCGGCTAACCAGGCCGGTTTTTTTTCGCCTGTAACTGCCTAAGCGGGCAAAAAGCCCTTTAGCGTTTCCAGCAGCGCCTGCGCCGCCTTCGACAACTGCATATGTCCGGCATGAATAACGCCAATGCACTTTTCAATCGGCGGATCGCTTAACGGTAGACAAACCGCTCCCAGCGACTGCATCTGCGACTGGCATAATGCGGGCACCGCGCTGCCGCCCAGACCGCTGGCGACCATCCGCCCGACGGTGACCAACTGATGACTTTCCAGCGCCACGTCCAACTGGCTACCGCTACGCGCCAACTCTTCTTCCAGCATCAAACGCACCGCCGATGGCCGCTGCAGGGTTATAAAATCCAGCGTCAGCAGTTCACGCCAGCTCAACTGCTTTTTACTCGCCAAAGGCGACGTTTTCGGCACGATCGCCACGAAGCGATCCACCGCCAGCGGCGTAAACAGCAGATTGTTGACGGGCGATGGCTCAAACGCGATCCCCATCTCCACCCGGCCTTCGCGCACCATCTCAATGACCTGCTCATTAATCACGTCATGCACCGTTACGTTGACTCCCGCATAGCGGTCGCGGAAGGCTTTAAGCACTTCCGGCAGCACGTTAGCGGCAAACGACGGCATCGCGGCGACGGAGATCTTTCCCCGCTGCAGGGTGAAACTTTGCCGCATCGCCTCTTCGGCGTTATCCCAGTCCGCCAGCAGCTGGCGGGCCATCGGCAGAAAGGTTTCTCCCTCCTGGGTTAAGGTCACTTTGCGGGTGCTGCGCTGTAGCAATGCCCCGCCAAGCGCCTCTTCCAACCCCTTAATGGTCAAACTCAGCGCCGGCTGCGACAGGTTCAGGCGCTCGCTGGCGTGGGCGAAGTTAAGAGTGTGAGCTACCGCTAGAAACGCGCGTAACTGTTTGACACTCATTCTCATTTTTCTACCTGTTAACTAATTGAAATAATTTAGTTAACGATAAATTAATAAAAAAACCAAATGAGTGGGTCACAAATTCAAAATTATCAAATCAGTCCGCGCCCTTAATGATAGAGCCATCGCAAGGCAGGAGAAAAATGATGGCAGGACTGGATAAGCGCGTCGCCAGCTATGAAGCGGCGCTGGACGGATTAACCGATGGCATGACGTTACTGGCCGGCGGCTTCGGCCTGTGCGGCATCCCGGAAAACTTAATCGCCGAGGTCAAACGCCGCCGGGTACAGGGCCTGACGGTAGTTTCTAATAACTGCGGCGTTGATGGCTTTGGTCTCGGCATGCTGCTGGAAACGCGCCAGGTACGCACAGTCGTGGCTTCCTACGTGGGAGAAAATGCCCTCTTCGAACAGCTGGTACTGAGCGGCGAACTCGCCGTGGAGCTGACTCCGCAAGGGACGCTTGCCGAGAAAATTCGCGCCGGCGGTGCCGGGATCCCCGGATTCTATACCGCGACCGGTTACGGCACGCCGGTAGCGGAAGGCAAAGAGGTGCGTCAGTTCGACGGTAAAAATTACATTCTCGAAGAAGCCATTCGCGGCGATTTCGCCCTTGTGAAGGGCTGGAAAGCCGACTGGTACGGCAACGTGGTCTACCGCCATACCGCGCAAAATTTTAACCCGTTGATGGCCACCGCCGGACGCATCACGGTAGTGGAAGTCGAAGAAATCGTCGCGCCGGGCGAACTCCCCCCTTCCGCCATCCACACGCCCGGTATTTATGTCGACCGGCTGATCGTCGGGCAATTCGAAAAACGTATTGAACAGCGCACGCTGCGCGCCGGAGGGAACTGAACATGTTAACTCGCGAACAAATGGCGATGCGCGTCGCCCAGGAACTGCGCGACGGCGATTATGTCAATCTCGGTATCGGCATTCCCACGCTGGTCGCTAACTATATTCCAGCCGGTATTGAAGTGATGCTGCAGTCGGAAAACGGCCTGTTGGGGATGGGCGAATTTCCCGATGAGTCAACGATTGATGCCGACATGATTAACGCCGGCAAGCAGACCGTTACCGCCCAAACCGGGGCGGCAATTTTTGACTCCGCCCAGTCCTTCGCCATGATCCGCGGCGGCCACGTCGATCTCACGGTCCTCGGCGCTTTTGAAGTCGATGTCGCGGGTAATATCGCCTCGTGGATGATCCCGGGAAAAATGGTGAAAGGCATGGGCGGCGCCATGGATCTGGTGGCTGGCGCGCAAAACATCATCGTGGTGATGACGCACGCCTCGAAAAACGGCGAATCCAAACTACTCCCGCAATGTACCCTGCCGCTCACCGGTGCAGGCTGTATTCGCCGGGTACTCACCGATCTCGCGCTACTGGAAATTAGCGACGGCGCCTTTGTTCTGCGCGAATACGCCCCCGGCGTCAGCATTGACGAAATTGCCCGTAAAACGGCCGGACGGCTGGTCATTGCCGATGACGTCCGCGAAATGCGCTTCACTAAGGAGGCAATATGAAAGAAGTCGCTATCGTCTGCGCGCTACGTACGCCAATCGGCAGTTTTCGCGGCGCCTTGTCTTCCCTTTCCGCCGTCGAGCTTGGCGCCGCCGTAGTGCGTGGTCTGCTTGAACGCAAACAGCTACCGGCCAGAGCCGTTGACGAACTGATTTTTGGCCAGGTATTAACCGCCGGCTGCGGACAGAATCCGGCGCGGCAAACCGCGCTGCGCGCAGGGCTACCGGTTGAAACTCCGGCCGTTACCGTCAATCTGGTTTGCGGTTCCGGGCTGAAAGCTGTGCAACAGGCGGTACAAGCCATTCGCAGCGGCGAGGCGGAGATAGTGATAGCCGGCGGCCAGGAGAGCATGAGCAATGCTCCGTATCTGGTTCAGGGCGCGCGCGATGGCCTGCGCTTCGGCCATGCCAGCATGCAGGACAGCATGATTCAGGACGGATTATGGGATGCGTTTAACGACTATCACATGGGCATCACCGCCGAGAATCTCGCCGACGCCTTTGATATCTCCCGCCCCCAGCAGGATGCCTTCGCCGCCCTTTCGCAGCGCAAAGCCGCCGCCGCGATAGCCGCCGGGCGCTTTCAGGCTGAGATAGTGCCGCTTAGCGTCCCTCAGGGTAAAAAAGCGCCGCGCATGGTGGACGCAGACGAACAGCCGCGCCCGGAAACCAGCGAACAACAGCTGGCGCAGTTGCGCCCTGCCTTTCGCACGGAGGATGGCAGCGTCACCGCGGGCAATGCCTCTTCGCTCAACGATGGCGCGGCGGCAGTCTTATTAATGAGCGTCGATAAAGCGCGGCAGCTTGGCTTGCCGGTGCTGGCGCGAATTGTCAGCTCTGCGGTGGCCGGCGTCGATCCGTCCGTGATGGGTATCGGCCCGGTAAGCGCTTGCCGGAAGGCGCTGCAGCGCGCCGGTTGGTCGCTGGACGAGGTGGATCTCATCGAAGCCAACGAGGCCTTTGCCGTGCAGGCGCTGGCCGTTGGCAAATTGCTGGAGTGGGACAGCCAGAAAGTCAACGTCAACGGCGGCGCTATCGCGCTCGGCCATCCAATTGGCGCCTCAGGATGTCGCATTCTGGTTAGTCTGCTGCACGAGATGCAGCGCCGCGATGTCAGCAAAGGCCTGGCGACGCTTTGCGTCGGCGGCGGTCAGGGTATCGCGATGACCATCGAACGTTAACAGGAGCCACTATGTTTACACCACAACTGGCGGTACTGGGCGCCGGCCTGATGGGCGTCGGCATCGCCTGTCATTTTGCCCGCCACGGCCACACCGTACGCCTCTACGACACCGACCCGGCGCGCGTTAGCGAGATTCCAGGCGTCGCCGCCGCCATTTTGCGCGAGCTCGAAGAGTGCGAGCAGTTTGATGCCGCTCAGCGTACGGCGGTGCTCTCGCGCCTCTCCGGCACCACGGCATTAGGCGATCTTGCTGACGCGACCTTGCTGATCGAAGCGATTCCGGAACGTCTGGCGCTCAAGCACGCCTTATACCGCGAACTGGAAACCTTAATAGCCGACGAAGCCATTATCGCCAGCAACACCAGCGGACTACCGCCCGATCGGTTGGCGCAGGGTATGCGGCATCCGGAACGCTTGTTAATCGCCCACTTCTGGCATCCGCCGCATTTTATCCCGCTGGTGGAAGTGGTGCCGGGCAGCGCAACCCTGCCGCATCTCGCCAACCAGGTCAGCGATTTTTTATCCTCCTGCTCGCTGGAAGCGGTAGTACTCAACCGCGCCGCGCCGGGATTCGTCGGCAACCGACTACAGTTCGCCCTGCTGCGCGAAGCGCTGCATATCGTTAAGAGCGGCATCGCTTCGCCGGAGGTGGTCGACAAAGTGATGCGCGCCTCGCTCGGCCGCCGCTACGCGATGGTCGGGCCGCTGGAAGCCGCCGATATGACCGGTCTGGCGACCGTCCAGGATATCTGCCAGCACCTGCTGCCGGAACTGGCCACAGGCAGCGACATGATGTCGCTGGTCGCCGACAAGGTTGCGCAAGGCGCTACCGGCGCCCGCAGCGGGCAAGGTTTTTATCACTGGGATGAGACCCGGCAGAAACGAATACAGTCGCGCCGTGAGCATCAGCTGCGCTACGCCCTGAAACCGTAACTTCTCGTTTTGTACCCCGACAATAACAATGATAGTGAGGAGTCGTAATGAGTGTGTTGATTGCCCTGGCCGCGTTGGCATTACTGATGCTGGCTGCGTATCGTGGATACAGCGTTATCCTGTTTGCCCCTATCGCCGCGCTTGGCGCGGTCCTGCTTACCGACCCGAGCGCGGTAGGCCCGACCTTTACCGGCCTGTTTATGGAAAAAATGGTCGGTTTCGTGAAGCTCTATTTTCCGGTATTTCTGCTCGGCGCCGTCTTTGGCAAGCTGATTGAACTATCGGGCTTCTCGCGTTCCATCGTCGCCGCCGCGATTCAAATTCTCGGGCGTCGACATGCGATCCCGGTGATCGTGCTGGTCTGCGCCCTGCTAACCTACGGCGGCGTTTCGCTGTTCGTGGTGGCTTTTGCGGTCTATCCCTTTGCCGCCGAACTGTTTCGCCAAAGCGGAATCCCGAAGCGACTGATCCCGGCAACCGTCGCGCTGGGCGCATTCTCATTTACCATGGATGCCCTGCCGGGCACCCCGCAGATTCAGAACATTATCCCCACCAGCTTTTTTGGCACCAACGCCTGGGCAGCCCCCTGGCTTGGATTGATAGGTTCACTGTTTATCATCACCTTCGGTTTACTGTGGCTGGAACGACAGCGGCGGAAAGCGCTCGCGAATGGCGAGGGATACGGTACCGATCTGCAAAACGAGCCGCAGACGCCGGATAACATCAATCTGCCGCATCCGCTGATCGCCATTGCCCCGCTGCTGCTGGTTGGCCTGCTGAACCTGATGTTTACCCGCTGGATCCCGCAATGGTACGGCGCCAGCCACGAGCTAACGCTGCCAGGGCTTGCCAAACCCATCGTCACCGAGGTCGGCAAAATCACCGCTATCTGGGCCGTCGAGGCCGCGCTGCTATCCGGTATCGTCGTGGTGCTGGTGTTCGGTTTTCGTAATATTCGCGGCCGTCTGGCGGAAGGCAGCCGTACGGCGGTCGGCGGCGCGATCCTCGCGGCGATGAATACCGCCTCGGAATATGGTTTCGGCGCGGTGATTGCCGCCCTGCCGGGTTTTCTGGTGTTGTCGAAAGCACTGACCGCCATTCCCAATCCCCTGTTAAACGAGGCGATTAGCGTAACCGTACTGGCGGGGATCACCGGCTCCGCCTCCGGCGGGATGAGCATCGCGCTGGCGGCAATGTCCGATACCTTCGTGGCCGCCGCCCACGCCGCTAATATTCCGCTTGAGGTACTCCACCGCGTCGCTTCAATGGCCAGCGGCGGCATGGATACCCTGCCGCATAACGGCGCCGTCATCACGCTGCTGGCAATCACCGGCTTAAGTCATCGCCAGGCTTACGGCGGCATTTTCGCCATTACGCTTATCAAAAGTCTCGCGGTTCTGTTTGTCATTGCCGTGTTCTATTTAACCGGTATTGTCTGATGCCTGATTTAAGGAGTAACGAAATGAATTTAAACGGTAAAACAGCGCTGGTCACCGGCTCCACCAGCGGTATTGGTTTAGGCATTGCCAAAGTGCTGGCGCAGGCCGGCGCGCAGCTGGTGTTGAATGGTTTTGGCGACAGCACGAGCGCGCGAGCCGAGGTTGCCGCGCTGGGTAAAATTCCCGGCTATCACGATGCCGACCTGCGCGACGTCGGGCAAATTGAAGCGATGATGCGTTATACCGAAAGCGAATTTGGCGGCGTCGATATTGTGATTAATAACGCCGGTATCCAGCATGTGGCGCCAGTGGAGCAGTTCGCGGTGGAAAAATGGAACGATATTCTGGCGATAAATCTGTCCAGCGTCTTCCACACCAGCCGACTGGCGCTGCCGGGCATGCGCGAGCGCAACTGGGGGCGGATTATTAATATTGCCTCCGTGCATGGGTTAGTCGCCTCGAAAGAGAAATCCGCCTACGTTGCCGCCAAGCATGGGGTGATTGGCTTTAGCAAAACGCTGGCGCTGGAGACCGCGCGTACCGGCATTACCTGCAACGCGATTTGCCCCGGCTGGGTACTGACGCCGCTGGTTCAGCAGCAGATCGATAAACGTATCGCTGAGGGGGCCGACCCTGAGCAGGCCAGAGCGCAGCTGCTTGCCGAAAAACAACCCTCCGGCGAATTCGTGACGCCTCAGCAACTGGGGGAAATGGCGCTATTTTTATGCAGCGACGCCGCCGCGCAGGTTCGCGGCGCGGCGTGGAATATGGATGGCGGCTGGGTGGCGCAGTAATTATCTTCCCAACGGGGAGCCTGTCTGTTCCTCCCCGGTTGGTTCGTGCTATTCACCCTTCATATCAAACCGCGATTGAGCAAAGGCCTTGTAGACTTTATCGTTAGTAAACGGCGGGAAGGTCGCACTTTTTGCCGCCTCACGCAGCGCGGCACAATAGGCTTTATTTCCCTCAGCCGTATTCATCTTTTCCAGAGTGCCATCCTGGGCGAATTCTAAATGCAGGCGGCACTTTTTTCCCCGCCACGCGTAGCGGTCAGCAAGTTGCGACTCGAAGGCTTCTTTGATCCCCCTCGCCTGCTGACCATACTCATCCTCATCGCTAAAACGCCCGGAGTCACAGCTACCGAGGGCAGAGGTTTTATGACAATCCGACGGGTGTAGCGGCGCACAACCGCTTAGCGCAACGACTGCCGCGACAAATATCCATGCTTTTTTCATCATACATCCCTGTTGGTTTCAGCAATAAAAAACTGCCATTACTGTACCGCAAACCGGAACGATCGCAGCCTGCTATTTCTCAGGGGCAATAATCAAAACATCTCCAAAAATCGCTTCACCGTGCGCGAACGCTCGAAGCGCCGCCAGGCGATGGCAATATCGGTCTTGACCGGCGTCCCCTGTATCGATTGATAGCTGACGTTGGGCAGCGCGATACAGGTCATCGACTGCGGCACCAGCGCGAAACCAAATCCGGCGTTAACCATACTCAGCGACGATGAAATCTGCGACGACTGCCTGGCGCGGTTCATATCGATCCCGGCGCGCAGGCAGCTATTGAACACCAGCTCATACAAACCCGGCGCCACTTCGCGCGGGAAGAGGATCGGCGCGACGTCCCGCAACTGTTCCAGCGCCAGCGTCGGTTCCGCTGACAATGGATTATCGCGCGGGAGCGCAATGACCATTGGCTCTTCATCAATGATACGCAAGTTAAACGCCTTACTGCTTTCACACGGCAAACGGACAAAGGCGATATCGATCTCCGCCTCGCTCAGCGCCGCCATCAAATTTGCCATGTTGCCCTCCCGTTGATGGAGGATGACGCCTGGGTGATCGAGCTGAAAACGGTGCAGCAAGGTGAAGATTTGTGGATGGAAAGCATCAGAACTGGTAATGCCTAACGACAGGCTGCCGTTCATTCCGCGGGCAATGCCCTTGGCCTTTTCCAGCGCCGCATCGCTCAGCGCGAGGATTTGGCAGGCATCTTCATAAAAGGACTCCCCGGCTTCGGTCAGCTCCACCCCGCGGGTTAGCCGACGCAACAGCGGAGTGCCAACCTCTCGCTCAAGCCGCTGAATTTGCTGACTTAACGGTGGCTGTGAGATACCCAGTTCTTTCGCTGCCCGGGTGAAGTGCCGCGTGCGGGCGACGGCGACAAAATAGCGTAGATAACGAAGTTCCATATCGAAAACGTCTCAAACCAGCATGGTTTCTATATTGGAACTGTGAGCTGAATCGGGTCAACCTTTATTTAACCTTTCTTATATTTGTTGAACGAGGAAGTGGCTCATGAATCATGCTTCAGATTGCACCTGTGAAGAGAGTCTGTGTGAAACGCTACGCGCGTTTTCCGCTCAGCATCCCGATAGCGTGCTGTATCAAACTTCGCTGATGAGCGCCCTGCTCAGCGGCGTCTACGAAGGTACCACCACCATTGCGGACCTGCTGAAGCACGGTGATTTCGGGCTCGGCACTTTTAATGAACTCGACGGCGAGCTGATCGCGTTTAGCAGCCAGGTTTATCAACTGCGTGCCGACGGCAGCGCGCGTAAAGCGCGCCCGGAACAGAAAACGCCGTTTGCGGTGATGACCTGGTTTCAGCCGCAGTACCGTAAAACCTTTGACCATCCGGTCAGCCGCCAGCAGCTGCATGAGGTTATTGACCAGCAAATTCCTTCCGACAATCTGTTCTGCGCGCTGCGAATCGATGGTCATTTCCGCCACGCCCATACCCGCACCGTGCCTCGTCAGACGCCGCCCTACCGGGCGATGACCGACGTGCTCGACGATCAGCCGGTTTTCCGCTTTAACCAGCGTGACGGCGTACTGGTCGGTTTTCGTACCCCGCAGCATATGCAGGGAATTAACGTCGCCGGCTATCACGAACACTTCATTACCGATGACCGCCAGGGCGGCGGCCACCTGCTGGACTACCAGCTCGACCGTGGGGTATTGACCTTCGGCGAAATTCATAAGCTGATGATCGACCTTCCCGCCGACAGCGCGTTCCTGCAGGCCAATCTGCATCCCGACAATCTCGATGCCGCTATCCGTTCAGTAGAAAGTTAGGAGATTCACATGGACAAACAGTATCCGCAGCGCCAGTGGGCGCACGGCGCCGATCTGGTCGTCAGCCAACTGGAAGCGCAAGGCGTACGGCAGGTCTTCGGGATCCCCGGCGCTAAAATCGATAAGGTTTTCGACTCGTTGCTGGACTCCTCAATCCGCATTATTCCGGTGCGCCACGAGGCCAACGCCGCCTTTATGGCCGCCGCGGTCGGGCGCATTACCGGCAAAGCGGGCGTCGCGCTGGTGACCTCCGGACCCGGTTGTTCCAACCTGATAACCGGGATGGCCACCGCCAATAGCGAAGGCGACCCGGTGGTGGCGCTGGGCGGCGCGGTCAAACGCGCGGATAAAGCCAAACAGGTACACCAGAGTATGGACACGGTGGCGATGTTCAGCCCGGTCACCAAATACGCCGTAGAAGTGACCTCGCCGGATGCGCTGGCGGAAGTGGTTTCTAACGCTTTTCGCGCCGCCGAGCAGGGTCGCCCGGGCAGCGCCTTCGTCAGCCTGCCGCAGGATGTGGTCGATGGCCCGGCGACCGGCAAAGTGCTGCCCGCCAGCAGCGCGCCGCAGATGGGCGCCGCGCCTGACGAGGCAATCAATCAGGTTGCGAAGTTGATTGCCCAGGCGAAGAATCCGGTGTTCCTGCTTGGATTAATGGCCAGCCAGACGGAAAACAGCGCCGCGCTGCATCGTTTGCTGGAAACCAGCCATATTCCGGTCACCAGCACCTATCAGGCCGCCGGGGCGGTCAATCAGGATAACTTCTCGCGCTTCGCCGGGCGCGTCGGGCTGTTTAACAATCAGGCCGGTGACCGCTTATTGCAACTGGCCGACCTGGTTATCTGCATCGGCTATAGCCCGGTGGAATACGAACCGGCGATGTGGAACAGCGGCAACGCGACGCTGGTACATATCGACGTACTGCCCGCCTATGAAGAGCGTAACTACACGCCGGATGTCGAGCTGGTGGGCGACATCGCCGGCACGCTGAACAAGCTGGCGCAAAATATCGATCATCGGCTGGTGCTCTCGCCGCAGGCTGCTGAAATCCTCCACGACCGCCAGCATCAGCGGGAACTGCTTGACCGCCGCGGAGCGCAGTTGAATCAGTTTGCCCTGCACCCGCTGCGTATCGTTCGCGCCATGCAGGATATCGTCAACAGCGACGTCACGCTGACGGTCGATATGGGGAGCTTCCATATCTGGATCGCCCGCTATCTCTACAGCTTCCGCGCCCGTCAGGTGATGATCTCCAACGGTCAGCAGACCATGGGCGTCGCCCTGCCGTGGGCCATCGGGGCCTGGCTGGTCAATCCGCAGCGCAAAGTGGTCTCGGTCTCCGGCGATGGCGGTTTTCTGCAATCCAGCATGGAGCTGGAAACGGCGGTCCGCCTGAAAGCCAACATCCTGCATCTTATCTGGGTCGATAACGGCTACAACATGGTCGCTATCCAGGAAGAGAAAAAATATCAACGCCTGTCCGGCGTCGAGTTCGGTCCTATGGATTTTAAAGCCTATGCCGAATCCTTCGGCGCGAAAGGGTTTGCGGTGGAAAGCGCTGAGGCGCTGGAGCCGACGCTACGCGCGGCGATGGACGTCGACGGCCCGGCGGTGGTCGCCATCCCTGTGGATTACCGTGATAACCCGCTGCTGATGGGCCAGCTACACCTGAGTCAAATTCTTTAAGTCATCACAAAAGGAAATGGAAATGAAAAAAGTCGCACTTGTCACCGGCGCCGGTCAGGGCATTGGTAAAGCTATCGCGTTACGCCTCGTGAAGGACGGTTTTGCCGTGGCGATCGCCGATTACAATGACGTCACAGCGAAAGCCGTGGCGGATGAAATCAACCAGCACGGCGGCCGGGCAATCGCGGTCAAAGTCGATGTTTCCGACCGTGAGCAGGTGTTTGCCGCCGTCGAACAGGCGCGAAAAACGCTGGGCGGATTCAACGTCATCGTCAATAACGCCGGGGTCGCGCCATCAACGCCTATCGAATCCATTACGCCGGAGATTGTCGACAAGGTCTACAACATCAACGTTAAAGGGGTGATCTGGGGGATTCAGGCGGCAGTCGAGGCCTTTAAAAAAGAGGGGCACGGCGGCAAAATCATCAACGCCTGTTCGCAGGCCGGACACGTCGGCAACCCGGAACTGGCGGTCTACAGCTCGAGCAAATTCGCCGTACGCGGTTTAACGCAAACCGCCGCTCGCGACCTGGCGCCGCTGGGTATTACCGTTAACGGCTACTGCCCGGGGATTGTGAAAACGCCGATGTGGGCCGAGATCGATCGTCAGGTATCCGAAGCGGCGGGTAAACCTCTGGGCTACGGGACAGCCGAATTCGCCAAACGCATCACCCTCGGCCGCCTGTCTGAGCCAGAAGATGTCGCCGCCTGCGTCTCTTATCTCGCCAGCCCGGATTCCGATTATATGACCGGTCAATCGCTGCTGATCGATGGCGGGATGGTATTCAATTAATAAAAAATAAGCTCTGACATGGTTTGCCCCTGCCTGTTCGCAGGGGCTTTTTTTTGCCCTGACACGGCTGCATTTTGCCGGTTAGCGGCTACGCCTTATCCGGCCACGGCCCTGCCGGTACCAATGGCCTCAAAACCCCCGGTGGCGCTGCCGCTTACCGGGGCTACAGCGCTGTGCGATTTGGTAGCCCGGAGAAGGCGCAACGCGCCGCCTCCGGGAAAACCCCTGTGCGACAAAAAAGTTGCCAACCGATGACAGTATCTACTACCGAGCCTGCTGCGCCTGCGCCAGCTGGCGGGCAATCGCCTCGCGGCGGGCATCGCCCTCCGGCAACAACATCAGCAACTGCTGTAGCGCCGCTACCGCCTGCGGATAGTCTTCATTGCGTACCGCGCTGAGCGCCAGCATCTCCAGCACCGGCAGGTTTTTCGGCTGCCGCTGATGCAGATCGCGCAGCAACAGCTCGCCCATCCGCATCTGCGCGTTATCGCCCGCCCGCACCAGCGCGCTGGCATAATCAAAGCCTACCGCCGGGTCATCCGGCGCCAGCTTATGCGCCCGCCCGAACGCGCCGATCGCCGTCTCGCCATCGTTTAGCAGCAGACCGAGCCGCCCAAGCAGTTGCCAGCCGGCGAGATCGTCAGGGCTAGCCTGCAGATGGCTGCGCAGCCCAAGCCTCAGCTGGGCCAACTCATCCATCCGCAGCGGCGCTGCGGTAGGATCTTTCGCCTGCGCCAGCAGCGCGGGATAATGGCGCTCGCTCTGTCGCCACAGCAGCACCTGACCCACATCGCTGGTTTTCAGATAGAGCCCGCCGCTGACAAAGACCAATAATAGCGCCCCCGGTAGCAGCAACCAGCGGCTAAGCGGCCGAACGCGCGTCTGTTCCTGCGGCGAGATATCCGCCAGCAGCGTACGTTGCAGCTCGACGATCATCGCCTCATTACTATCAGTATGCTCCTGCTCCAGTTCGCGCAGTCGGGACTGGTACAGCGAGCGGTTAATGTCATTGCGATCCGCTGCTGTTTTCTGTTGCCGCGACCGGCGGTAACGCGGATCGAGCATACAGCACAGCCCACCCAGCGCCATCAGTACGCCGCCGTACCAGATCCAGCGCACGAATGGTTTGTAGTACAGACGCACCGCCCAACTGCCATCATCCAGTTCTTCACCCAGCGCGGCGTAAAGATCGCGGGTAAACCCGCCGCTGATGGCCGCTTCGGTCATCATCATCCGGCTGGCGGTGTAAAAGCGTTTTTCGGCATACAGCGTGGCTTCCGGGCGACCGTTGCGGCTGACGGCAATCACCCCCTCGCCGCCGTTCCAGTTCGGCCCGACGATATTACGCACGCCCTTGAAGACGAAGTGATAACGATGAATATCGAGGCTGTCGCCAGCCCGCATGCGGACATCGCGCTCGATGCTGTAGTTCTGGCTGAAGGTGATGCCAATGACGGTTACCGCCACGCCGACATGGCCGAGCACCATTCCCCACTGGCTACGCGTTAAGGTGCGCAGGCCGCGCCAGAAGCCGTGGCGATGCGTGGCCCGTTCATGGACTTCAATCAGCGCGAAGATAAGCACCCACAGCGCCATCATCAGGCCGATGAACGCCATCGCGGTGATGCGGTCCTGAAGAAGCCATGGTAACGCCAGTGAAAGTGACAACGTCACGATAAGTGATATCGCCAATCGTTTAAGCTGTTTACCTGGCTCATCGCGGCGCCAACGAATCAGCGGCCCCAGCCCCAGCAGCAGCGCAAACGGCGCCATCAGCGCGGTGAACATGGTATTGAAGAACGGTTCGCCGATCGATATCGTCCCCAGCCCTAACGCTTTATGCACCAACGGCAGCAGCGTGCCTAATAGCACCACCAGCATCGCGGCCATCAGCAGAATATTGTTGCCAAGCAGGAACGACTCGCGCGACCAGAGCGTATGTTCCACTCGCGCCCGTACTCGCCCGCCTTTCACCGCATACAGCAGCAGCGAACCGCCAATCGCGAGGGTCAGCAAGGCCAGTATAAACATCCCGCGCGCCGGATCGGAGGCAAAGGAGTGCACCGATACCAGCACGCCGGATCGCACAAGAAAAGTCCCCAGCAGGCACAGCGAGAAAGCCGCCAGCGCCAGCAGTACCGTCCAGGCGCGGAAGCTGCCGCGCTTTTCGGTCACCGCCAGCGAATGCAGCAAGGCGGTGCCGACCAGCCACGGCATAAACGAGGCGTTTTCCACCGGGTCCCAGAACCACCAACCGCCCCAGCCCAGTTCGTAATAGGCCCACGCCGAGCCCAGCACGATCCCAAGTGTCAGGAACATCCACGCCGCCTGCGTCCACGGGCGCGACCATCGCGCCCACGCGGTATCCAGCCGCCCCGCCAGCAGCGACGCAATCGCGAAGGCGAAGGCCACCGAGAAGCCAACGTAGCCCATGTAGAGGATCGGTGGATGAAAAATCATCCCGATATCCTGCAGCATAGGATTGAGATCGCGGCCATCTACGGGATACAGCGGCAGGCTGCGGCTGAACGGATTGGAGGTGAACAGGATAAAAAGCAGGAAACCGAAGGCGATCATTCCCATCACCGCCAGCACCCGCGCTACCGCGTCGGGCGGCATCTGGCGACTGAAGAGCGCGACGGCGAACGTCCACACGCTGAGCAGCAGCACCCACAGCAGCAAAGAGCCTTCGTGCGCTCCCCAGGTGGCCGCCACCCTGTACCACACCGGCAGCGCGCTGTTGGAGTTTTCCGCCACATAGCGCACGGTGAAATCATTGATTACAAAAGCATGCACCAGCAGCGCAAACGCGCCGATGATGCAGATAAACAGCGCGCAGGCCAGCGGCCGGGCTAATGCCATCAGCCATCGTTCCTGGCGCGCTGCGCCCCATAGCGGAAAGATACTTAGCAGCAGCGCCAGCCCTGCCGCCAGACACAGCAGGTAGTTGCCCAGTTCCGGCATCATGGCTGTGTCCCCTGTTGTTCAGGTGTCATCACGTTTTTTACCTCAGGCGGGGCGAATCCAGTGCCCCGCCCCGGCCCATTTACTCTGCAGCAGCCGGCAGTTTCGAGACGTCGGCGTTACCTAACGCCTTCTCATCGCGAATCATCGACTTATCTTTTCGTACTTTCGCCACATCGCTGGCGCTCACCGGCGGCGCGTTGTTGCCCCAACTGGTGCGGATGAAGTTGACCACATCCGCGACCTGTTGATCGTCAAGACGCCAGCCGAATGACGGCATGGTCAGGTTCGAGACCGCATCCTTCACCGCCGGCGTGGTGTTGCCGGTCAGAATGATGTGAATCAGCGAGGTCGCATCTTCGGTCTGCACCACCGGGTTGCCTTTCAACGACGGGAACGCGCGTTTATAACCGACACCATCGGTACGGTGGCAGGCGGCACAGTTATCGACGTACAGCGCTGCGCCGGTTTTGCTGTCATCGCCTTTCCACAGATCTTTCGCCACGCTATCTTCCACCGGAGCTGGCGTCTGTTTACCGCCGCGCGGCGGTAACGACTTCAGATACCGAGCAATAGCGGTGATATCGTCATTCGAGAGATACTGCAGGCTGTGCTCAACCACGTCGCTCATGCCGCCGAAGACCACGGATTTATCATTGCGCCCGGTTTTCAGGAACTCGGCCAGTTCGGCCTCGCTCCAGCTCCCCAGCCCGTCGCGATTTTCACCGCGCAGGCTGGAAGCTACCCAACCGTCAATCGGCGCATTGCTACCCGCCAGGTAATCATCGCCTTCACTTTCGCTAAGCGCTTTTTCCTGCATCGTCAGGCTACGCGGGGTGTGGCAGGCGCCGCAGTGGCCAAGCCCTTCCACCAGGTAACGGCCGCGCTCCAGTACCGGGTCCACCTGCGGATTGGCGACAAAGTCGCTCGGGGACGGAGCGAAGATGCCGCGCCAGAACGCCAGCGGCCAGCGCATCGACAGCGGCCACGGAATGTCCGTGTCTTTGTTGGCGACGTTAACCGGCTCCACGCCGTGCATAAAGTAGGCGTACATGGCGCGCATATCCGCTTCGTTGATACGGGCGAAGGAAGGATACGGCATCGCCGGATAGAGCGTTGAGCCGTCTTTACGCACGCCTTTACGCACCGCGTCGTCAAACTCTTCGAAGGTATAACCGCCAATACCGTGCGCTTTGTCCGGCGTGATGTTGGTGGAATAAATGGTGCCGATCGGTGTTTCCATTGGCAGACCGCCGGCAAAAGGTTTGCCCTCTTTACCGTTGGTGTGGCAGGCCACGCAGTCGCCGGCGCGCGCCAGATATTCGCCCTGCTTAATCAGATTGCTGTCCGCAGGCGCCTCTTCGGCGAACGCCGCGCAGCTTAACGCACCGAGAACCAGTGCCGATAACCATTGCATTTTCATGATTTGCTTTCCCTTATGCCTGCACCAATGGACCCGGATTTCTCAGGTACTGTTCGCGGATAGCCTTCGCCGACCAGTAGGCCAGCGCGGCAACGGTCCCCGTCGGGTTGTAGCCCAGCCCCTGTGGGAAAGCGGAAGCGCCGATGACGAAGACGTTATGCACGTCCCAGCTCTGCAGATAACGGTTCACTGCACTGGTTTTCGGATCTTCGCCCATCACCGCGCCGCCGTTCATATGGGTGGTCTGGTAGCTGGTGGTGTCAAAGTGGCTATTGGCGTTTTTCGGGCTGCCGAGCATATATTTCGGCTTCATCGCTTTGGCGATCGGCGCCATCTTATCGAACATAAACTGCGCCATCTTGATGTCGTTTTCCTGCCAGTCGAAGGTCATGCGCAGCAGCGGCTGACCAAAGACGTTTTTGTAGTTCGGATCGAGATCGAGATAGTTCTGGCGATAGGACTGATGCGCGCCGTGGGCATCCATCGACAGATGGTGCGTGTAGGTGTCGGCCACCGCCGATTTCCATTTACTGCCCCACGCCGGGGTACCCGGAGGCACCGGCACGCCGGAGATAGGCTTGGTCCCCGCCTGGTTGACCCAGAACGGCGAACCGCCGACGAAGCCCGCCGCGCCGTGATCGAAGTTATCGGCGTTGAAGTCATCGACGCCGACGCCGTTACCGCCCGCACCGATGAACGGGTTGGTGAAGGTATCTTTATCGAAAATGGCCTTGATAGTGGTCATGTTCTGATAGGCGAAGTTACGTCCGACCACCCCTTCGCCCGTCTCAGGATTGTACGGTTTACCGATCCCGGAAAGCAGCATCAGATGCACGTTATGGAACTGGAAGGCGCCGATAATCACCAGATCCGCCGGCTGTTCCATTTCACGGCCCTGACCGTCGACATAGGTCACACCGGTGGCGCGGGATTTATCGTCGGTCAGATTGACCTTCAGTACGTTGGCGTTGGTACGCAGTTCAAAGCGTTTTTCCTGGCGCAGCGCCGGCAGGATGTTAACGTTCGGCGAGGCTTTCGAATACATGTAGCAGGCGTAGCCGCTGCAGAAACCGCAGAAGTTACACGGCCCCATCTGCGCGCCATACGGGTTGGTATAGGAGTCGGAGGTGTTTGCGGAAGGCAGGTTATAGGGATGATAGCCCACTTCCAGCGCCGCTTTTTCAAACAGCTGCGCCGACCAGGTATTTTTCTGCGCCGGTAGCGGGAAATCGTCCGAGCGATCCGGCGCAAAGGCGTTACCGCCGCGGCCTTTACCGACAACCTTCCCTTTAACCGACCAGGCGGTACCGGAGGTGCCAAAGACTTTTTCCGCTTTATCGAAGAACGGTTCCAGTTCGTCGTAGGTGACGCCGAAATCCTGGATGATCATATCCTGGGGAATGAAGTTTTTGCCGTAACGCTCTTCATAATGGCTGCGCATACGCAGTTCGATCGGATCGACGCGGAAATGCACGCCGGACCAGTGCAGACCCGCGCCGCCAACGCCGGTGCCCGGCAGGAAGGCGGCCAGTTGGCGATAGGGTACCGCCTGCTGGCTGGTGTTGTGACGAATCGTCACCGTGCTTTTAGAGAGATCCTGGAACAGCTTGCGGCGGATGTTATAGGTCAGCTCATCGATAACCTGCGGATAAGCGCCGTCCGGCCAGGTATCGCGCATCGGGCCGCGCTCCAGCGCGACGACGTTGAGCCCCGCTTCCGTCAGCTCTTTGGCCATGATCGCGCCAACCCAGCCGAAGCCAACGATCGCCACATCGGTTTTTTTCAATACGGTCGCCATGATTACGCCCTCTCCCCATTAATTGATACCGGCGGGAAGGGATAGCGTTCGCCTCGTTCAACCCAGTCCATAAAGTCGGCGCGCGCGCCGGGAAAATTAATCAGCGTCCAGCCGACCATGCCTTTATTGCCGCCATGGATAGGGTCGCTGAAGAAGCCTTCGCGGGTGTTTTGCAACAGATAGGAGAAAAACAGCGAGGCCGGCAGCTGTTTGAACTGCGCCTTGCCGGATTCCCACAGACCGAGCGCCTCATCCTGCTGTTCGCCGCTCAGTTCAGCAAAGCTCTTGTGATACTGGTTTTGACACCACTCTTCGGCATCGGCGATACCGAGGTTATAAATCTGTTTTGGTACCAGCGGCAGCTGGTAGCCCATCTCTTTCGGCACGTCGGGGTTAAATGGCCCCTGCATATACCAGATGGAACCGGTGGCATAAGGGGTATTGAGCTGGCGGTCGATAAACTCCGGCACACCGGCCTCTTTGGCACCGGGACCGAGTTCATCGGCCGGGATTAAGCGAGCGACGGCGGCGTTGATAAACAGCCACTCGCGATCGTTGAAGAATTGCGGCTTCCAGTCGCTGGATGTCGCGTTGCCACCGGCTGAGGGTGCGGAGGACGCCTGTGCCGTGGCGCTCGCCGCCACGCCAATGGCGCCCACGCTGCCGCCGCCGATGACTACCGTTGGAATCAAGGCCATTGATTTTACTAAAAAATCACGCCTTGAATTGTTGGTTTTCTCGCTCGACATAATCACATTCCTGTCAATTAAAAATACTGTTTTGTCGCTTACAAGCCCAGCAAATCCCGCTCTGGTACCGATACCATTGAACTGTTGCGAAACAGACCGTCTGGCTTTGGCCAATAAGACGTACAATAAATCGCCAATAGCGATAAGATTTATAGGGTTATCGTTTGGATATTAGACGATTCTCAACGCAACGCGGGAAAATGGCGCAAATATTCACCGGGTTGTCACGATAAGATCGGGCATTTAATAACCTGAGTGCGGTAAGTCATGCGGAAATTTCGCGCCTTTGGTTTTACCAAAGCGCCAATAAAGGGTGATATGTATCACATTTGTTATTTTTTGTTTATGGTACATGGCAGATTAAGCACCTGTAAATACTCGCTTAATGAATAATTAAACAATTCGAGCTGTTAAATTAGTTAATCACCGTTGTTAATTAAATCGATACTGGTTCCCTTATCAATTTAACGACACGGTGATGTCGTACAGATATTCCCAACCACAAGGAGAATTTATGTTCGATCATGTCAAATTTGGCGTCAGTGATTATGCCGCGAGCAAGGCATTCTTTTTACAGGCGCTGGCGCCGCTCGGCGTGACGCTGGCGGGCGAAGGCGAGCCGGCTTACGGCGCGGAGCTAGCCGGGGCAAACGATGCCTCTTTATGCCTCTATCAAAGCGAAGATAAACCCGCGCCGCTGCATATCGCCTTTTGCGCCGAGAGCCGCGAGCAGGTTGACGCCTTCTGGCACGCGGCGCTGGCCGCCGGAGGCAAGGATAACGGCGCGCCGGGATTACGACCTAATTACCACGCCAATTACTACGCCGCCTTTGTCATTGCGCCAGATGGACACAATATCGAAGCGGTGTGTCATCTGGCGCCCTGAGCAAAGTTTATCGCTGCGGAAAAATCCACACATCATCCGCGGGCAGCGTCAGATGACAATGTTCGGCATCGCGCAGGGCCGTGCCGTAGGCGCGGATGGCAAAGTCATCGCCCTCGGTGCGGAACAGATATTCCCACCGATCGCCGAGGTACATGCTGGTCAGCAGCGGAAGTTCCAGGCTGTTATCCTGCGGCGAGCAGTCAAGGCGCAGCCGTTCGACGCGGATCACCGCCGTCGCCGGCTGACCGACGCTGACCCCCTCGCCCGCGCGGCCCCATAGCGCCCAGCTGGCGCCTTCAACTCGCGCGCGTCCGTCCTCCAGCGCCGTCACCTTACCGTGCAGGCGGTTATTACTGCCCATAAACTCGGCGGCGAACAGGGTGGCCGGATTGCCGTACATCTCCTGCGGCGTCCCCTGCTGTTCAATCACGCCGTTGTTAAGCAACAAAATGCGATCGGAGATCGCCATTGCTTCATTCTGATCGTGGGTGACCATCAGCGCCGACAGGCCCAGCTTAATAATGAGCTCGCGCAGGAATACCCGCGCCTCTTCGCGCAGCTTGGCGTCGAGGTTAGATAGCGGCTCATCCAGCAGAATAACCGGTGGGTTATAGACCAGCGCCCGTCCTATGGCCACGCGCTGCTGCTGGCCGCCGGAAAGCTGATGCGGATGCCGATTACCGAGATGTCCCAGACCTAGCTGCTCGAGTACGCTCTGCACCCGCTGTTTAATCTCGCCGCTGGCCACCTTACGCAGTTTCAGCGGATAGGCCACGTTGTCGAATACCGTTTTATGCGGCCACAGGGCGTAGGACTGGAACACCAGCCCGAGATTACGCTCTTCCGCCGGGATCTCGCTACGCGGACTGCCGTCATAAACCACGTTATTGCCGATGGTGATCCGCCCGGCGGTCGGTTTCTCCAGCCCGGCGACCGCACGCAACAGCGTGGTTTTCCCGCTACCTGAAGGGCCAAGCAGCGACACCACTTCCCCGCGTTTGAGCTCCATCGACACCCCTTTCAGCACCGGGTTGTCGCCATAGGTCAGATGCAGATTGTCTACCGATAACTCAATCATGTAATTTCACTCCAAAGCGCAGGGCGATACCCAGACCGACTACCACCAGCAGAATATTGATAAACGATAGCGCCGCGACGATATCAATGGCGCCCGCCGCCCACAGAGAGACCAGCATCGACCCGATCGTTTCGGTGCCTGGCGACAACAAATAAACGCCGGTTGAATATTCGCGTTCAAAGATCAGGAACATCAGCAGCCAGGAGCCGATAAGCCCGTAGCGCGCCAGCGGAACGGTGACGTGGCGGGTGATTTGCCCGCGAGAGGCGCCGGTGCTGCGCGCGGCCTCCTCCAGCTCCGGCGCCACCTGCAGCAGCGTTGATGAGATAAGGCGCAGGCCGTAGGCCATCCACACCACCGTATAGGCCAACCAGACGCTGAAAATGGTGTTGCGCAGCGCGCGCAATTGCACGATAAGGTGTTCGCGCAGCCAGTCGGCGACCGGCAGCGTCGAGAGCCAGCCGTTTTTCAATGACTGATCGAGCCACATCGGCACAAACAGAAACACCCACAGAAACGCCAGACCGGCCAACAGGCCCGGCACCGCGCGCGGTACCAGCACGCTGTAGTCGAGAAAGCGCGTGACGTTATCCGGTTTACGGTGCATGGCGATACCGACAAACAGATAGCACACCACCGCCAGCGCGCCGCCGATAATCCCGATCGCCATCGAGTTGACGATCGCCCGCAGCAGATTCGGCTGCTGCCAGATGTTGCGGAAAGTCGCCAGCGACAGCTCATCCCATAATGAAACGCCAACGCCCCAATTGGAAATAAAGGCCCGTAGCGCCACACCCAGTAGCGGAACGCCGATGGTCACGGTTAACCACGCCACCACGACCGCGCCCGCGACCCAACGCCATTTCCCCAGCGGCAAGGCGCGCGACTGCGACGCTTTACCTTTCATGGTCACGAAGCGATTGGCGGTACGCATCAACCGGCGCTGCAACATCACCAGCGGAATGGTAATGCAGATTAATACCACCGCGACCGCCGCCATCAGATGGTAAGAAGGCGTTCCCAATTTATTTGTCAACTTATAGAGATAGGTCGCCAGTACCATGTTGCCTTCCGGATCGCCGAGCACCAGCATCAGGCCAAAGACCTCAAGGCCGAGGAAGAACAGCAGCACGCAGGCGTAGAGAATGGACGGGCGTACCATCGGCAGGCTCACCGAGGTCATCACCTGCAGCGGCGTGGCGCCGACGGTACGCGCCGCCTCTTCCACATCCGAACCGACGCTACGCAGCGCCGAGGAGATATAAAGATAGGCATGCGGGACGTGCGTTAAACCGGCGATTACCACGATGCTGAACATCGAGTAGATATTCCACGGCACAAAACCAAGCCACGCCTGCGCCCACTGCGACAGGAAACCGACCGGCCCGGCGGCCACCACGTAACCAAAGCCCAGCACCATCGGCGAGACGAAAATCGGCACCAGGATCAGCGGCTCAATAAAGCGCCTGCCGGGTAAATCGGTACGTACCATTAAAAAGGCCAGAATGCCGCCCAGCGGAATCGCGATAATGACCAGACCAAAAGCGAGGATAAATCCAGAGCGTAAGGCCAGGTAAAAATCCGGGTCGGTAAAAATAAAACCGAAGGCTTCGAGGCTCCACTCTTTCGAGCGGGCAAAAAATGGTGCGGAAAGAAAACTTTGCGCCACGATAAATAATAGCGGAACGTAAATTACCAGTGCCGCTATCAATACCACCATGCCACGCGGTAGCCCTTGCCACTTTCTGCGTAAAATGTTCATCTTTAATTCCCCTGGCAAAGTGCAGAGATAAATTATCAAGAAGAGATAATGAGTACTTATTTACTGAATACTGATACGATCATTCCCCCGGATACATTCCAGGGGAAGTTTCACAGGTAATAACTTTATTTCGCAGCAGCGGCGCGCCATTGCTTAATAAATTCCAGACGCTGTTTGGGTTGCAGATATTGCAGCAGGCTTTCATCCACCGGAATCGGCTTCAGCGCATTGCCCAGTAATTTCGTCATCCCGTCGATATCATTTTTACCTTCAATGTCGTTGCGAATTGACGGGATATCGCCCTGAGAGGCAAGAATCGTTTGCCCTTTTTCCGACAGTACATAGTCGAACCACAGTTTCGCCGCATTAGGATGCCCTGCTTCCGCGGTGATAAATGAGACGCGGGACAGCACCAGCACGTAGTCTTTCGGATAGGCGATGCCTAATGACGGGTCAGTTTTTGCGCGCGCTTCGGCATAGGAGCCCAGAATGTTATAGCCGATCAGGTTTTCACCGGAGGAGACGCGCTCCATCATGGTGCCGGTAGAGGATTGCACCGTCAGGCCGCCTTTAGCGATATTCGCCAGGTCGGCAAAGTAATTGCCGTCAGCCTTGCTATCCTGCACCGCCAGCATAAAGCCAAGCCCCGATTTCTCGATATCGTAGGTGGTGACTTTGCCTTTAAATTTATCAGCCTGCCCGGCGATAAGTTTGGCCAATGCGGTATGTGAATCCGGCACTTCATTTTGTGGGATCAGCCGTTTGTTATAGATAAAGACCACCGGCTCATAGGTTGTGCCGTAGGCTTTTTGCTGCCAGACCGCCCATTTCGGCAGCTTGCCGACTTCTGGTGAAGCATACTCTTGCGCATAATCGGTGGCTAATTTCAGCGCCGTGTCCATAGAAGAGCTCCACACCACGTCGCCGCTCCCGCCGCCGGCAGCTTGTTCACTAATATAACGGTTGTACAGTTCGGTGCTGTTCATATCGTTATATTCAACTTTAATCCCAGGATATTGCGCTTCAAAGCCTTTAATTAACGGCCCTGCCGCTTTGGTGTCCGTTGTGGAATAAACCACGACTTTGCCCTCTTTCACCCCGGCATCAACGACTTTTTGATAATCTGCCGGGTAGCCCTGCGGCACCTCCGCCAGCACGGAGTACGAGAAGACTGTCGTCAGTGAAACCACTAAACCGCCGATTTTCTTATACATAAAATCAACCCTTAAGCATCAATAATTAAACACAAATTTAACATATAGTGCTACAACACCCTCTGCAACGCTGCGGGTGGGGTTTTTATGGCTTTTGTGACAGTGGTGTAGTTTAAAAAGTGGTGTTTATGGAGTTTATTCAGCGAATAGAGAAAACAGCGAGCGAGGTCACAGATTAATGCTGCAGCGTCACGAAGCGATTACCGCCAATGGCAAAGCCTTTATTTGCATTTCTTCAGGACCATTCGAATAAAGAAAAACAGGCACAGTGTCATTATCCGGATGGAATAATAAATATACCTTTTACATATTCACTTAATATTACATTCAAAACCATTTTACCGGGCGGTTTCATCAAAATGAACCATGCCAATAATCTCCCTATTCAGTGAGAGATATTTATCGCCTTGATCTTCTGCGCCTTGCGGCGCAGCATGGAACGGCAAACGCAACAAAACAACAACATACATCGAGGAGACTATCCGTGCCTACAGGACATCGCTTTCGCCCCACGGAGCTACACCACTTCGTCACTACCTTGTTCACGCAGCTGGGCAGTACGCCAACCGAAGCCGCGCTGGTCGCAGACCACCTGATCGCTGCCAACCTTGCCGGACACGATTCACACGGCGTCGGCATGATCCCGAGTTACGTAAAATCCCATAGCGAAGGATTTTTGCAGCTTAACCGTCACGCCAGCGTGATGAAAGACGCCGGCGCCGTCGCCACCCTTGACGGTAACGCCGGCTTCGGTCAGGTCGTTGCCCATGAAGCCATGCAGTTGGGGATTGAAAAAGCCAAACAGCACGGCCTCGCCGCGGTAGCGCTGCGCAATGCTCACCATATTGGGCGCATCGGTTACTGGGCGGAACAGTGTGCGGCCCAGGGGTTAATATCCATTCATTTCGTCAGCGTCGTCGGCGATCCGATGGTGGCGCCATTTCGTGGCAAAGATAGCCGCTTCGGCACTAACCCGCTCTGCGTGGTCTTCCCGCGTGAAGGCCACCCGCCGCTGCTGCTCGATTACGCCACCAGCGCCATCGCTTTTGGCAAAACCCGCGTCGCATGGCATAAAGGTGAAGCGGTGCCCGCCGGCTCATTGATTGATTCTCGCGGCGAGCCGACCACCGATCCGGCGGTGATGCAGACCTCACCGCTTGGCGCCCTGCTCACCTTTGCCCAACATAAAGGCTATGCCCTGGCGACGCTGTGCGAAGTACTCGGCGGCGCGGTCTCGGGTGGGCAAACCACCCATCAGGACAGCCTGCAGGGCTGCGTCGACGCCATCTTCAACTGCATGACCACCATTATCCTTAGCCCCGAAGCCTTCGATGCGCCGCAGATGCAGCACGAAACCGAGGCCTTTATCGACTGGTGTAAACAGTCGCCGCACGATGCCGATACACCTATTCTGGCGCCGGGTGAGTGGGAAGCGGCCAATCGTCAGCAGCGACTGGCAAACGGTATTCCGCTCGATGCCAGTAGCTGGCAGGCGATCTGCGCCGCCGCGCGGCAGGCCGGGATGTCGCAGGATACGTTGAACCAACTGCAGCAGAACATGGAAGTCAACGCTTAACCTCAATCCCCGCGGGGCGATCGTCAGCCACGGCGTCCCGCGTCATCGTCACTTATGACGACATCCATGATTTTCCCGCGTCTTCATCACCTTCATCCCGCGTCATCAGCGCTATCTTCACTTTGGCACGCATTATGCAATCGATTTGCATCGCACGACGATCGACGTCGCGCGTTTGCTGACGGTAGCCTGCCGGGCCCGGCGCGCTATCGCCCTATCTTCACTGTTAACAGGTCTGTTACTGATGAATAAAATTACCAGCGTGTGCCCCTATTGCGGGGCGGGTTGTAAACTCAAATTGGTTGTCGAAAATGATAAAATCATTCGCGCCGAGGCCGCTGACGGCGTCACCAATCAAAACCAGCTATGCCTGAAAGGCTACTACGGCTGGGATTTCCTCAATGACACGCAGCTTCTCACACCTCGCCTGAAGCAGCCGATGATTCGTTATCAGAAAGGCGGCCCGTTCACCCCGGTCAGTTGGGAAGAAGCGATTCGCTACACCGCCGCTAAGCTCCGCGAGATCAAGGCCAAATATGGCGCGCGCGCCATCATGACCACCGGATCGTCCCGCGGCACGGGGAATGAAACCAATTACGTGATGCAGAAATTCGCCCGTGCGGTACTCAATACCAATAACGTCGACTGCTGCGCCCGCGTTTGCCACGGGCCGTCGGTCGCCGGGCTGCAGGCTTCGCTCGGCAATGGCGCGATGAGCAACTCGATAAGCGATATTGAGAACTCAAAATGTCTGCTGGTCTTTGGCTATAACTGCGCCGATTCTCACCCTATCGTGGCGCGAAGGGTACTGAGAGCCCGCGACAACGGCGCGAAAATCATCGTCTGCGATCCGCGACGCATTGAAACCGCCCGCATCGCCGACCAGCATCTGCAGCTCAACAATGGCAGCAATATGGCGCTGGTCAACGCCTTCGCCTATGTCCTGCTGGAAGAAGATCTTTACAATCACGATTACGTTGAGCGTTATACCGAAGGGCTGGAGGCCTATCGTGAGGCGGTGAAAGACTACTCTCCCGAAGCCGTGGAAGCACTGGTCGGCGTCCCGGCGCTGGCCATTCGCCGGGCGATGCGCACCTTCGCCGCCGCCCCTTCCGCCACCATTATGTGGGGAATGGGCGTAACCCAGTTCGGCCAGGCGGTTGATGTCGTCCGCGGTCTCGCCAGCCTCGCGCTGCTGACCGGCAATCTCGGGCGGGCTAACGTCGGCGTCGGCCCGGTCCGTGGACAAAATAACGTCCAGGGCGCCTGCGATATGGGGGTGTTACCCAACCAGTTCCCGGGCTATCAGGACGTCACCGACGCCGCGGTGCGCGCCAAATTCGCCAATGCCTGGGGCATCGATCCGGCGCTGATGGATACGCAAATCGGCACCCGTATCACCGAAGTCCCGCATAAAGCGCTGGCGGGAGAAATCAAAGCCTACTACATCATGGGCGAGGATCCGCTGCAAACCGAGGCCGATCTGGGTCTGGTACGCAAAGGGATGGAAGCGCTGGATTTCGTGGTGGTGCAGGATATTTTTATGACCAAAACGGCGGAAGTGGCTGACGTGCTGCTGCCGGCGACGTCCTGGGGCGAGCACGGCGGCGTCTTTACCTGCGCCGACCGCGGCTTCCAGCGTTTCGAACAGGCTATTCCGCCCACAGGTAATGTGAAACGCGATTGGGAAATTATCAGCCTGCTGGCCAGCGAGATGGGCTATCCGATGCATTACGCCAGTAACCAGCAAATCTGGGATGAAATGCGCGAACTCTGTCCGCTGTTCTACGGCGTAACCTGGGAGAAAATGGGCGATATGGGCCACGTGCAGTGGCCGTGCCCAACGCTCGATCACCCCGGTACGCCATGGTTGTATCAGGATAATCACTTTGATACTCCATCGGGCAAAGGGCAACTGTTCGCCGCGCCGTGGCGCGCGCCGGCGGAAACACCGGACGATGATTTCCCGCTGGTGCTCTGCACGGTGCGCGAAGTCGGCCATTACTCCTGCCGTTCAATGACCGGCAACTGCGCGGCGCTGCAGTCGCTGGCGGACGAACCTGGCCGGATCCAGATGCACCCTGCCGATGCCGAGCGGGCAGGTATCGGCGATCGTCAGCTGGTATGGGTGAGTTCGCGGCGCGGCAAAGTGATGACTCGCGCCGATCTCAGCGAGCGAATCAACCCCGGCGCGGTGTATATGACCTACCAGTGGTGGGTCGGCGCCTGTAACGAGCTGACCCAGGATAATCTGGATCCTATCTCGAAAACCCCGGAAACCAAGTACTGCGCGGTGAAGGTAGAGGCTATTGCCGACCAGGACTGGGCGGAACGGTACGCGTGGACGACCTATAGCCTGATGAAGGCGCGGTTAAAGGCGGCGGCTAACGCCTGAGGGTGAATTCAGGGAGAGGCTTAGCTTCTCCCTGATATCTGACGTTGACCGGATTGACATAAAAATAGGTCTTCTTTGGCAGGACAGCTGAAAATCTTTTGTCCCGCTCAGGGAGCTGCCAGCAGGGACTGAAGTATAAAGCCGCCCACCCGTCCTGGGACGCCGGCAAACAGGGCTTTCCCCTGTTAGGTAAGTTTAGACATGGTGTGTTTTCCTCAATTCAAGCGCATGGCATGACGGACGCTGTCAGGTGTTTTTCCAGTCCACCCCTGGAATGCGCGATAAAAGGAATTGGGATCTTCGAATCCAAGGAGGAAAGCGATCTCTGCGCCGGACATCGTGGTATTTGCCAGGTAGTGTCGGGCAAGGCTCTCCCGCACCATATTGACCAGGGCGCGAAAGTTTTCCCCCTCCTCCTCAAGCCGACGTTGAAGCGTACGCTTACTCAAGCCCAGTCGTTCCGCGGCCTTCTCAATGGTAGCCGCGTTACCAGGCAACAGCTCCAGTAAGACAGCACGCACGCGTTCCGCCGTCGACGCCGTCGAATCAAGTTCACTGAGCCGTCGGCGAAGATCGGGTTCGAACGCGTGAAACATGCTTTCGTTGACCGTCAGGAATGGACGCAAAGCATCCACAGCGGCGAAAGCGATAACTGGATACTCTCCCTTTTGCACAGATACGCCGAAGAAATTCTCGTAACGCCGGAGATAACGACTGGACGGAAGTTGCGGCAGGATAACGCGATGCGCCTTAATGTGCTCACGGGTAGCCAGTCTGGCTAGTCGCACGAAAAACGCAATCTCGGCCACTTGCAGCGAGTAAGGTACCTCGGTTTGTATCGACAACCAGCGAGGCGTCACGACCAGCTCGCCTGCGTCACCCGTATTGACTTCCAGGCTCATGGGCGCCACCAGTTGCTTGTATTTGGCGAGGCGCTGCAAAGCCTGTACCAGATTCGCGCTGCACAGGGCAGCGAACAGTGGTGGGTTGAAAGAATCAGCCGAGAGAGTCTCGACGAGGCGTAAGGGAAACATGGCATCACTTGCCTCAGCCTCTAAAGCGCGCCAGAAACGAAAATAGTCTTCGCCAGAAAGCCCCTGTCTTGTACGGGAGAGTAAATCGTCTGGAAGGCCGGCCCGACGTAATACATGGCCAGGCTGAACACCTAAGTCCTTCAGTATTGCCAGCCAGCCAATATCCATGGGAAAAGTTTTGTTTTGCACCTTCAGAACTCCGTCACTATTGCTCATTCAACCGACGCTCAGAGTATAGAGCAGTCGTGCGCTTAACCCCCGTCAAACCGCGCCACAATGACTGCACGTTGCGCCAATCTGTAACATCCGCGACTCAACTCCCTGTGCTGGCATCTCTCGCATTAAAATTGGCGCGGATTGCCAGAGCGTTGTCGTGGCTTGCTTCCTATAGTGAGATGTAAACATCACACCAGCCAGGACACGTTCCACCTGTCCTGGCGGTCCAATCTGAACAATAGAGAAATTCCCATGAATGCTACCGAAGCTATCGACCAACTGGATCCCCAAAAATGGACCACAACATCTCCCGCAGAACGTTTGCGTCTGCTGGAGGAAGTCCGTGCAAACCTGAAGAAGTACGGTGATGACCTCGCCTTCGCCGACAGCAAGATGAAGAATGGCATCCTCGGTGCGCCTCTTTTTTCATACCCAATGTCTAAGGTTGCTACCGTCGTTCCTATGGCGAGTACCGTCTCGGCAGCCATCATCCTTTATGAATCCATTCTCGACGGCAAGATGCCACAGCCGCTGAGTGTGGAAAAAGTGAGTGAGGATCTCTACGACATTTATGTCTTTCCGCAGGAGCGGAAGGACAAGTTGATGTACGCGGATCAGAAGAGTCGCATCCGTGTGAAAGGCGCACCGAAACAAATCAATCCGATGGAAAAGCCCGCGGGTATTATTGCCGTGCTGGGTGCCGGTAACTACAGCTCAGCGCTCGAGGTGTTGAAAGCGATCTTCTTCGAGAACTGTGCGGTCGTACACAAACCGCATCACCTGAACGAAGAAACCGACAGGATTTGGGCAAAGATCATGCAGCCGCTGATTGATCGGCGCGTTCTGAGCTTCTGCGATGCCGATCGGGGACATGATCTGACAGTAGACCCCCGCCTCTCGAGGATCTACTTTACTGGTGGAACCGCGACGGCCGAGGCTATCATGTCAGCGACAGAGACGCCGCTGATCTCCGAATGCGGCGGTAATAACCCATGCATCATCGTGCCGGGCGACCGGCCATGGACAAAGAAGGAAATTGAGCACCAGGCAGTGCAGATAGCCACCATGGCAAAGTTCAATGGTGGCGCGAACTGCGGTCGTCCCCAAACACTGGTGACAAGCAAGCACTGGCCGCAGCGCAAGGAATTCCTCGACGCGCTGCGGGTCGCTATCTCGGAGACTACTCCGGCCATGGGTATGTACTACCCTGGCGCCGACAAGGTCGTGGATGGTTTTCGACAGGCCTATCCCGATGCGGAAGTACTGAGCCCCGAGGGCGGCAAGTATCCGCATACCGATGTCATATTACTCACAGACGTTGAGCCCGGTGGCTACGCCACTTCACATGAAGCGTTCAGCCTGGTGCTCGCTGAAGTGCCGCTTGACCTGCCAGCCAATGCCGCGCACTTTCTCCCCGGCGCCGTCAAGTTCGCCAACACCCAGCTCCTGGGCACGCTCGCCAGTGCGATACTTATCGATGAGGACACCAGAAAGGCCCATCAGAAATTACTTGAGCAGGCGGTGTCTGACCTGGAATATGGTGCGGTCGCCATCAACAGCATGCCGTCCTTCATTTTTCTCAACCCCTATCTGACCTGGGGTGGAAATGAGGCAGGCAAGACGTTCGTTTCTGGTCGCGGCAACTTTGGCAACCTACTCAATTACGAGAACGTTGAGAAATCGATCATGGAGGCAAAGTTTATGTCACCAGGGCACATGCTCTACACCAACAAGCGAGCGTTCGACAATATGGCTGGAAACATGGCGAATTTCGCAGTCGAGCCTACCTGGATGAACCTGACCTGTCTGATGGGGGACGCCATCCGCGATAGCTTCCGTAAAAAAGATTTCTGAGTCAGTAGAACGCATCGGCCTGAAAGGCATTATCCATTGCCCCTTACTCGACTATCTTCTAGCGAGTCGGCTTCGTAGCCTGAGCAGTGAATGTGACCTTGAGGACATGCATAGGGTGAGCTCCACAACAATAAATCGGAACTCATCGCGGCTTTCCATACGCTCGAACGGCTTGTACGCCAGTTCGAGCGCTATCAGGCCAGAGCCGGTCGTGGCATTCTGCGCCTGAAAGTAAGTCTAGCAACGATAGACTTGACGACATCATCACTATTGTGAATTTAATTATACCATAGTAAATTACGTGGATTCATTTTGTAGGTTATTACCCAAAAACATGTCCATTTTAAGGAAAAAAGATGATAAAAATCAGAATGTCACGACCTTCTGAAGCGGAAGACATCATCCAAATTTGGAAAAGTTCTGTCGATGCTACGCATGATTTTCTGACAGCTCACGACCGGCAAGAGATCGAAAAAGAGGTGGTCGGCTTTTTTTCGGAAACCCCTGTATGGGTAGCGACAAATGATGAAGACCAGCCACTCGGATTTATGTTTTTACATGATGGTCACCTGGAGGCCCTGTTCGTAGATGCTGCTGCTCGCGGGCTTGGCGTCGGAAAACAGTTGATATCCCATGCCCTTGCTCTTCATCCTGATTTAAGCGTCGACGTCAATGAACAAAACCAACAGGCTGTCGGGTTTTATCACCATATGGGCTTTCAGGTTTCAGGGCGCTCCGGGCAGGATAGTCAGGGAAGACCTTATCCCCTGCTGCACCTGCGTAAAGGGCATGGCGTCTAACCGTTTGCCAGGGAAATATCATCTGTTTTTTTGGCTAAACGCAACGATATATGTACAGCTCTGTTCGCTATCCGGGTTGGTCATTTGGCACTCGCCTGCAAAGGTAAGAGCAAGACAGTCACCCGCTTGCAAATGATGAGTCTGATGATTGACCCTAAAATCAAGGTTGCCGCTCAGCATCCAAAGTGTTTGCCCGCAAAGATGCTCAATAGCGGAAGCGGGGATCGTCAGTTGCCCCAGTGCAGGGATTTCAACTTTTATCAGTTCCGGACTGGCGCCCGCCGGGGACAATGTCCAACGAATAATGCCTGATTGTTCATCTGTCCAATGCTGCTGCTGGTGAGCGAAGCGAACCAGCGAATTCTGATGTTCCTCAAGCTCGGCGAAAAGTTTTGATAGCGTAATATTCATGGCGTTGGCTAACCGACTTAGGATAGTCGCACTGGGACTGGAGACGCCTCGTTCAATCTTACTAATCATCGCCTGGCTGACGCCTGAGCGTTGAGCAAGTTCCGTTACCGTCCAGTTACGAGCTTTCCTGTGCTTTAGTAATAACTGTGCAATGTCGCTATCTACTATCTGATTTTTCTCTGTTTTATCCATTTCACCCTCACTTTCGCCAGCCTGATTATGCCATTACCTAAATTAGGCTGGAATCAATGATTGTGTCAGTGTGAAAAAGTCAGGTTTCAATGGATGGACAATTATCTTTAGCACCCACGTCATCAGAAGAGCATGAGTTTGCGATGCGCACTCCAGGCACAACGCGGATAAGTTAATCCGAGTTCTTCGTTTCATAGCAACGTCCCCCCCTTGATTAAGGATAGCGTTGCATCGACCCGTTGAACTCACAGCGAGGAGTGAACATTGTGCTTAAATAATGATGACTCTGGCAGGATGGGTTTTCAATGCCTGGAAGGTAGCCACTAATTCAGGTGACGTAAATGTGTAGCAATCCCCCACTTTAGGCCAATACATTTTCCATTAATCAGGTCGATAACAGAATAACTTGCATTGGGATGAGCATAGCGAGGGAAACTATCGACAGTCCCTTCTTTAAGAATTGCCAGAGTGCCCTGACTGACATGCCCGTGAGACACAATACATATTGTTTGTTGATGTGATGAGGTATCTTCCAGGTTTTGTAAAAAACGCATAACTCGCTGAGAAGCATGCGCCAGTGACTCCCCCCCTGGTGGACAATACTCTGCATCAAGCCTGAATAATGCATTTGCATAGTTTGGATGTTTTTGTCTGAGTAGTTCTAACGGCATACCTTCAAACTGACCAAAGGCCTGCTCTTTAAGGGCCGGTTCAGCCGTCAGTGAACAATGAAAGTGTTCAGCCAGGCTTTGCCCCATTTGCCAGGCACGCCCAAGCGGAGAAGCGTAAACACGCTCTATTTGATACTCACTTGCACTAAACGCTGCTAGTAGGAGGGATGTTTCACGCAAACCCCGACAGGTCAAGGAGCTATCGCTGTGCCCCTGAATAATTCCTTCCCAATTCCACTCTGTTTCTGCGTGTCGAACAAGTATCAATTTCATCGTTAGCTGGCCATGCTCGTTGTTGATCAAAATGTCCCAACTGCGCGATGTCAAACACACACCGTTGAAGCAGCGGAAGGCTTTCCTGTTGTGGAAATAATGAACAAGTGTAGCTTATTGCCGTTATGCAGCGGCTCTGAGTGTGGGGCGCTGAATTTTATCCGTAGTTAACTTCCGCTTTTGGCACGGAGCGGACGTGTTAACGAAGCTGAAGGTCCGCTGGGAGCGCTTAGCGGACATGCCATCAGCTTATCAGCCACCTTTACGAGCATTCCATTCATCACGTGTGATTTCCCATAGCTCGGAATCCAGCAGACCGCTGACATATGCTTTCTTTTCAGTCCTAATGAGCCGCATGCCACTGCTTTGTGAGATACGTTTGGAGCGGTTATTGAGAGCCGCTTTCGGCGCACGCAATATAGTCTTATTTAAGGAATTGAACCAATAATCTGTAGCTGCGTTACAGGCCTCACGCATAAAACCTTTGCCCTGATGCTCCGGTGCTAACCAAAATCCTCGGTTGTTATCCTCAACATCATAAAGACAGATTAAACCTACCATGTTGTCAGGTGTTTCACGATGCCTAATAGTCCAGATCCAAGCGATTCCATTTGCTATATCAGGCAAGGCAACGTTATTGACATAATTCTCGGCGCCATTATCCGGATAGGGCCACGGTACTGATGAGACCATGTACCGAACAATCTCCCAGCGAGGATAAAGTATCTGAATTTGTGAGGCATCTTCTGAGGATAATGGTTTTAACAGTAAGCGTTCTGTATAGAGAATAGGTATTGGCATCAGCACTTTTCCTTCCTGAACTTAGTGTCTATTACTGTTTAAGCCATTAAATAGCTATCTCAATGTATCTTGATGTACAGAAAATATCTATACAATAGGAGGCGCGGTTAACAAGCAGTCAGGGGCAGTTTTTGGCACTGCGCGGATGAACCAACTGAGTTTAAGCTCCAGTCTGAGCGAAGAGCAAACCACACTATCTGAGGTAACGTATTACTGTTAATGGTGACCCCATTAACGCTAATATTATTATTACTTTTTTCATCAACGGTTAGGCAGATACATTAATGGTTAAGCTTAGGGAAATAGAAATGAAATATCCAGGCGCAGGGGCCTGGCAAATGGGAGACAGTCCAGAACTGGCAAGCGAGCTTGCTAACCTTATTAAAAAAGGAATCAAAACGGCCTCTTGTGGATCTTTTGCCTCTTACCAACAGGAAGAATCTGCTCCGAGGATTGGCAGCTATAACATAATTCTTGATGGACAGAATGTCCCGGTATGCGTGATCCGGCTGGTTTCGCTACAATTGGTGCGTTTTTGCGATATTAATGAGGAGTTCGCTCGCAAAGAGGGTGAAGGCGATTTAAGTCTTGAATACTGGAAGAAAGAGCATCAGCGATTTTTCATCCGTGAAGGTCATTTTTCTGAGGATATGGAGTTGATCGCAGAAGAATTCGAAGTGGTTGAGGTGCTGTAATCGGAGATAAAATTGCTGATGTTTATCTATCACCCTTTTCATAAACGTCCGCTCCTGGCACGAAGCGGTCAGCATGCAGGATCACCAGAACTGTAATGACAAAAGAAGATGTTGTCCTCTAACGAATGCAGGATTTATTCTCTGCCTTTCTTATTCGAAGTAATATAACGTGTGGTTTGATTGACATTACTGGAGGTATAACATGTTGGTTTATAATGTCTTTGGTCGATACCTTGGCATTCTGCGTAAGAATGAGTGCTGGTTGGTTTTTCGAGTAGATCTGACAGAAAGAAAGTATTCCCGTATCTATGACGTTGTTATTCCAGATGATCTGGCAGAAGATGAAATTGCAGGCTGGTTAGATGATATTTTCCATGAAGCTGCAACCGAACGTCATCCAGATGTTAAACGCATCGAATAATTAATTGATCAAATTATCAATATCCGCTTCTGGCGCGACGCGGACTGCCTGAATAGCCGTACGATCTCTATGAATGAAAGGTGGAGTTTAGCTTCTCGGGCCTGTTTATACACAATCGGGCTGGCTGTATTGTAACGTCCGAAAAATCTGGTAAAACATTGCTACACAAAATTCTTTACTATCAAGATTCGTGAAGGCCGTATTGAACCGGCCTTATGTGATTTTCAGACTGAATTACTGACCCGAGAGAATCGAAGCCGGAACAAGCGGCACGGAGCTCAACTTATTAACGAACCTTCAGGTTGAGAATGGAGGTTATGGGTGCTTGCCCTCTTCCAGCAGGCCATTTACCAGCAGGGTGAAAACCTGAATCGCTTTTGGTAAAGCATGCTGCGGATCTTCACTGGCAGCCACCCACTGAGCGGCATTCAGTGCAGCTCCATTTAACAGCCAGGCGGTAGCATCCACATCTACCGGCTTGATTAAGCCGCGTTCAATCAGATCTGAAATGTTCTCTCGGGTGGCGTCAAGGCAGTAATTCTGACTCGGCCATTTCGTAGGATCGCCAAGAAAAGCCGGGCCATCAAGCAGAACGATACGCCGGACTTCTTCATCCAGAGCCATTCTGATATAGGCTATCCCTTCAGCCAGAAGCTTTTGCTGGTCATCCCTGAACTGTGTCGCTGCACTCTTGGCACTTTGTGCCATTTCTGAGTCAATCTGGGCAACCACAGCGGCAAGCAACCCTTTTTTGTCCCCAAAATTATGGTACAGAGCCCCACGCGTCAGGCCAACGCTGGCAGTCAAATCATCCATTGATGCTGCTGCAAACCCTTTTTCGGCAAAGGCTTTTCGTGCGGCTGTAATCAACTTCGTGCGGGTTTCTTCCATCGTTTCGGCGCGGCGTTTGGCAGCCATGCGGACTCCTTGCAATATACGCAGCGTATGAAATTTGACATACGCCGCGTATGTGTGGTTAAGTTTACATACACTGCGTATATTAATTGATTTATTTATGTCACGCACGGCTTCACACATCCGAAAAAAGGATACGTTATGAACCAACCGAAACCTGTTTTCCCGGCGAATCGCCACGCTCTCTATGAGAAGCATGGTTATTCTGCTGCGATCCGCTCTGGTGATTTACTGTTTGTATCCGGTCAGGTGGGTAGCCGGGAAGATGGTAGTCCTGAGCCCGACTTTGCAACGCAGGTAGAACGTGCCTTTGAAAACCTCAAGGCCACTCTTACCGCCGCAGGATGTTCGTTTGAAGATCTTATCGATGTGACAACCTTTCATACCGATCCGGAGAGTCAGTTTTCAACCATTATGCAGGTAAAACAAACCGTTTTTCAGAAGCCGCCATATCCCAACTGGACAGCCGTGGGGGTTAACTGGCTGGCGGGATTTGATTTTGAGATAAAGGTTATCGCCCGGATTCCGGAACATCAGCTTTAAAAAGTTCACACACAGATATCAGGAGGCCTGATATCTGTGTGTAAATCTGTTTTTGACACAAAAGTGGCTCGATAAAACCTAGGTTAAAAAGTTAAATTATTCGCCTGTATCAAGGTTAAACTGTAAAGGGTAGTCCATACAAGCCGGCTCCTTCACCTGACTGTTTCCGATACCATGTTGCCTGTGTGCCATCCTCTCCATTACCTGATATTGCTGATGCCTGGCCGCCGTTGCACATGCGTGGTTAGGAAGAATCCGTATCCATTTTAATTCAACACACTTTTGAGAGCTTGTTAAATACCTCAGGGCATGAAGCGGGCATTTTAACATTTAAAATTCTCTTACCTTACGTTACCTAAACCCCGATCGCTCTCCACACCTTGAAGCATTAGCGTCGCTTCTTCGACACGAATAAAGCGCCCGTCATCATCTGTTTCAGCGAACATATAAACTTCCATATCCACCTCTTCACCATTATGCTTGGTACACAAAACGCGATGCCTGGTGGCATAGAGATTCCCGTCACGAAGCTCATCGCAAACTTCTATTTTGCCGGATGCGATGATTTCCCGGAGTTTACGTGCATGCTGAGCAAAGCCATCCAAACCTTCCCACTCGTTATTAGTACGCTGGCGGTAAACGGGACTGAAATGACGATTGAGTATCAGGTCCAGTGGCACCTCCTGTTGATTGAGAATTTCATCCAGCACGGTAGTAATAGTCATTATTTTCATGGGTGATCCTCTGTGAAAGTGATGAATACTTTACAATCGACTGAATGGCTTAAGTACGGTATAAAAGACATAAAATACCGTAAACAAGTCAAAATGAATGATCCATTAATTACATTCGAGCCGGCCTTCGCTTCAGAGGGGCAAACTTTAGTCGTCGCGGTACGCGAGTCTGATGTAATACGGGAAACGCCAAATCACCATCACAGCTGTGGACAGCTACTCGGTTCGAGGCATGGGCTACTCACGGTCGATGCCGGAAATTGTCGCTGGGTGGTACCGGCGACACATGCCGTCTGGATACCTCCGGATGTTCCGCACGGCCTGCGCTCGCATGGCCCGTATTCAGGATGGAGTGTTTATGTATCTGCCCAAGCCTGTAGCGGACTACCTGATAAGCCTTGTGTTCTCTCAATAACAAATCTGCTGCGTGAAGCGATAACGCGAGCGGCCTCATGGAAAGATGTAAACCTTAACGCGTCCCAAAAACGTTTAGCTGGTGTCATCCTTGATGAAATTGGCTCTCTTCCTGAGGTCAACCTGGGGCTTTCAATGCCCCAGGATATCCGACTACTCAGAATTGCGCAGACACTGTCAGATAACCCGGACGACGACCGCAGGCTCGAGGAATGGGCAGTCTGGGCCGGAATGTCATCACGTACGCTTACACGGCGATTCCGTGCAGAAACCGGTTTTAGTTTTAATGAATGGCGACAACGCATTCGGTTACTCAGGTCTCTTGAACTTCTGGCTGCGGGTAAGCCAGTGACGGCAATTGCTCTGGACCTTGGATATGATAACGTGAGTGCCTTCATTGCCCTGTTCCGACGGATATTCGGCACCACCCCGGGACGTTTTAAAATTTAAACCTCTAACTCTGCAGCCCCACACTATATATTTAAACATGGCAGTGACATTGCAAAATCACAGCGACAGAGAATCAGGAATATTTCTGGCTCTTCTCAAAGAGTGGCAATCAGTACTGACGATACATATTCCACAGTGTCTGCATGCAGCAGGCTCTTTTTGAGAGTGAAGCTCAGGGTTTACTGCAGAATAGATAAAGTACAGTGTAAAACCCAGGCTGGCGACAGCACCGAGACGGCACATATAAAACGGAATCGCCCTATCCCTCGGCCAGCCAAACTCCGTGCCCGACTTTGTTATAGCGGACCTGTACTCAAGATGGTTCAGGATGAAATCTGAGCATGACTGCCACGATTACGTCAGTGAGTAGACTGCTTTGTCCTGCTTTTTTATGGCCTGCCAGTACGTCAGCGTAGTGTTCTTAACGTAACATCACACCTCTGTTCCACCTGGCCAATTCAGTCAACGACTACGAGGTGGCAAATAATGTTGACCGCCTGTGAGGCCGCTGCGATACATCTCCCTTGTATGCATTGACAAAAGCACATACTTGTTATATTTGCATTATTTATCATAGGTTAAATTTGAGGATTGTTCGTGATGTGATGCTCCGTACATAAGCCCATAACATTATTTTTAACTGCCTACCAGAAAGGATGTATTGCCTGGCTGAAAGCTAGCACGCATCAGGTAAGCAAAGACTTGTTTAGCTTATACGGACATCAAGAATGATTCGAGCACTCATGAATGCCCTGGTAGGAAAGCCATGGCTGATGTTACTTGGTATATCTTTCATTATTTCCTCTGTCGGGAATGGCATTACCTATATTGTTGTTTTTAGCGAACTGATTCGGCTCGCTGCCCCGACAACCTCCCTTGCTTTAGCGTATGTGCTTTCAACTGTTCCTGGCTTAATCGGAAGTAAGGTTGGAGAGTATTATTGCCGTACTGGCAACCCTTTCTCCATTCTTGTCGTGGGCGAATTTTTAGGCATGGCAGGCTTGAGCGCCCCTTTTATGGCTGTGTTAAACGGCTCAATTCCTCTTTTTCTTATCGCACAAACCGTGTCAGCCTTCATCATCGGCATGACGTTCCCTGCTATGAGTAAGATATTTAAAACCGGGTTAAGTGAAAAGGAATTACCCGTTGCGACCACACTGGAAACCATTATCTTTGCATGTAATGTTATTTTTGGTGTTGGACTGGGTTTGTTACTATTGGGGCATGTTACCGTAATACACCTGCTGATCATTGACCTGGCCAGCTACGCCCTGTCAGTCATCATGCTATTGAGCGCTAAAGGCAAGTTCAGGAATATTTTCCATTATATAGAACAAAAAGATGCAGTTATAAGATGGAAAGAAATCAGTAACACTCAGAAACGAGGTATCCTGCTATTACCCCTATTGGCATTCGCAGGAGCCCCGGCGATGGCGTTACTGCCAGGGCTGGTTCCAACGAATCTTACCTGTCATGAAGCTCAAGCAACAGCTTTGGCTCTTCTTTTCTCTCGTAGTTTAGGGCAACTCATCGGCCCGTTACTGCTTAATCCTGAGCGTTTTGAGAAAAATAGTAATAATAATAGCCTGCTATTGGGATGTCTGTTTATTTTTGTGGCATGCTATGGCCTGATCCCTTTTTCAACCTCATCTTACCTGGCATTGGCACTGGTCTTTATTGCACATATTTTTTCAAATGTTGTTTTCTCGCTCGCGGTATATTCAGTATTGAAAAAATTTGATGAAAATCATGTGGCTGCTGCTATGGCTAAGAGCTACCGATGGCAGATGATGATCACTGCAATAGTCTCTATAGGTGCCGGGTATAGTTCGGATTACCTTGGGGTAATATACGCGCTTTATGCCTTCAGTGGCTCAGGCTTTTTGCTAATTGTAATCTTCTCATTTGTCGAAAAATATTTTTCTCCAAAGACACGGTCAAACAACCTCGAGCTGGAATAGTAGAAAGGCTACACAGCCTGAGGGCTGTGTAGCCTTATAAATTAAAATAATTCAATCGCCTGAATCCCCTGATTCACGCTTTCGTCTCCGGAATATCGCCTCGCAAGATAATGAAGACATCCTATTGCACGAAAGCGTGCAGGAGCATGGGGACCGCTGGTTAACAACTTACGCATGATATTTTCAGAGGCATATTCACGCCAGAGCATTAACAGACTGGTCTGGAAAGCTTCACGTAATTCACTAGTTTCTTCCTGAGACAGCCTCTGAAGCGTTTTCCAGGCAATATCGCAACCAGATAAATCAGCCAAGCATTCTCCCTTGGTCAGAAGCCCATTAATGTAGTTTCCGGGAAGGACTTCTATATTGCTGTAAAAATCAGCGATTACATTTGCTTTTTGAATAAAATTAGCTTCATCCTGTTGTGTCCATAGCATGTTTAAATTTCCATTTTCGTCAAAATAGCAACCTTCATCGTCGAGAGCATGACTTATTTCATGGGCAATAATAATTCCGATAGAGCCATAGTTATATCTGATCCCGAGGTTGCTCATAAGCAATGGTGACTGTAAGACAGCAGAGGGGAGTATGATTTCATTTTTACGTCTGTTGTAGCAAGCATTAACTTCATATCCGTACATGTCACAGAGGTGAGGGTTAAAAGGTCCATTCAGGCAATCACTTTAATGCCTGAACTTTTCCTCTTTTATTGCTAGTACTGTTTCTAGCGGGGTCGAAAATGAATGGTTACGCAGGCAAGGACGAAGCCCGACAGCAAATTAATGGTTACATATTGAACTACTACAACAGCGTCAGACCTCACCATTATAACGGTGGGTTGACGCCGGAAGAGTCTGAGAACAGGTACCATTTTTACTGTAAAACCGTGGCCAATATTACTTGACCACTACACGTATACCAGTGGGAACTCAATCAGAATGATAAAAAAATTACCCATCGTCCTGAAGGACAATGGGCCTTTTCTGACAGCTATATGGAGGCAGAAGCCGCCCGGTTGGGCCTAGGATTGGCCTATGTTCCTGTTGAACTGATAGCGGATGATTTAGAACACGGTAAACTTATCAGGGTGTTGCAGCGTTACAGCCTGCGAATGGAGGGATTGTTTCTCTATTATCCTCATCGCAACGTCTCCCCTGCCCTGCGGATGGTCATTGATACGTTGAAGATCTGAGAGTTAACGATGACCGCCCATTCACTGTGCAGAAATGTGTTAGTTAGCCCATCTGCTTTCAATTCCAGGCCCGCTTTGAGCGGAAAGCAGACGCTAGTGTTTAACCGTCGTCTACTTAATGTTGCCATTATCCTTTTCAAACGGACGATATTCTTCTGATAATTACATCGACACATTCTGTGTGCTGATAAAATTGCTGTATCTAATTGCAGATGCTCTCGTTCCCATGGTTCATAGTTACGGCATTGTACTTGTTCCCAGTTAGGAGTGGTTAACCCCGGGATATCTGAGATTCTGTTCTCCACACGATAACGATGCTGTGTCATATCTGAACAAAGTATTTCAACTTCTAAGAACGGAACATTTAACGATATCGCTACATCACGAAAAGTATTACGTATCAGATTGATATCATTAACCGAATCGGTGACAACAGTAGCCCCTAACTGTAGATTTTCACGCGCCAACTCATAAAGAACAAAATAACCCTCAGGGCCAATTTTTTTGTTCTGTTCAGATACTGAACGAATCGCCTGCTCAACCGTATCAACCCGTAGATACACAGCATTAATTTTTTGGGATAACAATTTTGCAACTGTACTTTTACCGCTACCAGGTAAACCATTAAATATAATTAACATAATTTATCCATCGATGGTTGAGCTAAAGTTATAACTTTTTATATACGCCCTAAGTATTTCTAATATTTGGGAAGTTCTGTATAGATAAACCTTAAATCAGATTTGAGAATTATTACAGTATTTGAACAACGATTGCATTAATCGATGTCCGCTCCTGGCACTAAGCGGACCGCCTGAAGCATTGCGAGGTTTGCTGTGAGCGAACAGCGGTCGGCCCATCCAGCGTAGGAACGTAAAAAAACCGCGGTGAGGCGGTTTAGCTGTCTAGTTAGGAAGTTGCGCTTGCGAGTCGTGCGGCAAATCCGATGAAGAACATACCCACCAGCGCGTTTCCAATGGTTGATAATCTACGGTTGCCTTTCAAACGGCTTAGCAGATAAGAGCCGCAGAAAACAAGGAAACCGAAATAGACAAGAGTAATCGCGAACATTACCGCAGCAAGAATGATAAACGCCATCCAGGAATGTTCAGCCTGAACATTGATGAACTGGGCGAAGAAAGAGATATAGAACAGCAGTGTCTTTGGATTCAGTAGCGTAACCAGCATTCCACGCCCGATAATCCCCTTAGCATCAGCTGAAGATTTCTTTTCCTCACTCGTTTCGACAGTGGGCTTAAAGATAGCGCGTATCGTCTGGACACCGAGATAGAAAAGATAGGCAGCACCTGCGTATTTGATGGCGTTAAATAAGGCTGGAGTTGAGCTTATGACTGCGGCCAGCCCACACCATGCCAGCAGAACCAGAAGTACGTCACTCATCAGAATGGAAAATATTGCAGCAAAGCCTTGTTTGACGCCGCTCGTAATGCTTGTTTTGATCACGAACATGGTCTCAGGGCCAGGAGCAAGCACTATCAGTGTCGCACCAAGCAGATACGTCCAGAAATTCACGATACCAAAATCAGCAAACATTTTTACTCCAGTTCTCTCGTTTTTATCGAGGCTATTCTAACGTAACCAGCGTTAATGAAAACATAACGGCTGCTTTCTACTCAGCCAATTTCCACTTTTGGCATAGCGCTGACGAGCAAATGTTTATTAAGACTGAATAGCGAATTTCGGACGGATTAACAGGCGTACATTTTTATTACGGTATGTAACATGGCTCTGGTATTGAAAACCAAATCGCTCAGCTAAATAATTTGAACGTTGGTTTTCTTCCGCAATAATACAGCATACCGGGGAGGTAAATGTCTGGTCTGCCCAACCTAAAATCGCTGCCAATGCTTCATTGGCGTAACCCTTTCCGCGCATTTCAGCGATGATTTTCCATCCCGCTTCTGGATATTTTAATGTTGGCTCAGTATTGCGATGCGCATCCTGAAACCCAAACGCGCCAATATAAAGATGTGTTGCTTTTTCAAAAACAGCCCAGTATCCATAACCTAAAGCTTGCCAGTGACCTATGTAACGTAACAAGCGGGCCCATACTGCTTCTGCCGTGGGAACTTCTCCGCCATTTATCTTAACCATTTCTGGATCAGCCCAGCATGCCTGAAGAGCGGAAAAATCCTCTAACGTGAAATGTTTTAAAATTAAGCGCTCAGTCTCTAGCTGAGGTGCCTGCTGAAAAATCATTATATCCCCTTGAATAGTCAGGTTACATAGTCTGGTTTATTAGAATAAATTGCAGCCAGCCTATAGCATTAACATAAAATCAACAATGTCTTCTTCCCACAATAAATCATTTGTACGCATCACTAACGGCAATCGGTCAATATAAATGATGCTCCAGAACTAAACTGTCCGCTCCTGGTACAAAGCGAACCAACCAACTGAATTTAAAATCCTGTCTGAGCGAGAAGCGGACACAGGATTTACCGGTTCTGTATAACCTAACGGATAGATTTTGATACTATGCCGGACCCGCTAAACAACATGCGGATACCCAGGCCAATCATGACAACACCTGTAAATCGTTCCTGCCATTTGATAACGCCTGGGTGTTTACCTAGCCAGTTACCAAATGTGCCTGATGCCATCGCGACTGACCCCAGAGACACGATTCCTGCCAGCTTTTGGATACTGCCAAGGACAAGCAATTGCAGCCAAACTGGACCCGCTGCGGGATCAACAAATTGAGGAAGAAAAGCAAACATGAACAGCAGGGATTTTGGGTTAGTCAGGCTGTTCAGAGCGCCTTCCTTAACGGCATTCCAGTCAGAAATTTTTGCCGTTTTTCGCAGCCGCGTATCAGTACCTGAAGTCGCAATCATTTTTATGCCCAGCCACATCAGATAAGCCGCACCGACCCACCGTAACAGATCCAGCGCAACCGGCCAGGCATGAACAACGGTTACCAGCCCGAGGACAAGAAAAGAAACTTGCACAAAACCTGCTACAAATACATTGCCCAGGACCGTAAGCAGCGCAATACGTCTTCCCTGACCGACACCTCTGGCGATAGTCAGCATCATATCTGGCCCAGGAGAAATCTCCAGCAGCGTCAGCGCGAGAAGGAAAGTTATAAACGTTTCGATGGAAGGCATCGTGATTGAGTCCAGAAAAATATTTTCGCTACGTTACCTCAGTCCGATTCATGCCGAAAGCGGAATATATTGCAGCCTCCGCCTGTGGCACTACACAGACATTTCAACTCTCAGTGATGCGGCAGCATTTTGTCCTTTTGATCAAATTACGCCCCACTACCGACCCGAAGGCCGGTAGCTGTTGATACAACCTATTACCACGCGTTATTTCAGGTTGTTGCGGAAAAAGTCCGTCAGCTTGTCGAAGGGGATCACATCCGTGCGGTCATACAGATCGACGTGCCCTGCCCCCGGAACGACATACAGCTCTTTAGGTTGACCGGCGCGCTTAAAAGCGTCCTCGCTGAACTCTTTTGAATGGGCCTGGTCACCGGTAATAAAGAGCATCGGACGCGGCGAAATGGTTTCAATATCATTGAACGGGTAGAAGTTCATAAACTTACCGATACTGCTCAGCATCGGTTTTGTCGTCAGTTCCTCTTTCTCGCCCTGCGGGGTATAACCGCCGCGTTCGGTACGGTAGAAATCAAAGAACTCGCGCTGAATTTCCGGCGTGGAAGCGTCCAGCTTATTCACCGTGCCCGGAATGTATGCTTTCTCTCCTCCTTTGAACTCGGCAAACCGCTGCTCAATGGCCGACTGGATAAAGGCCTTACGCTGTTCCAGCGTTTGGGAGTGGTTAAGGCCGTTACGGAACGCGGAGCCCATGTCATACATGCTGACGGTGGCGATAGCTTTCATACGCGGGTCAATTTTCGCGGCGCTGATGACAAAACTTCCGCTGCCGCAGATGCCCAGCACGCCGATATTATCTGGATCAATAAACGATTGTGTACTAAGGTAATCCACCGCCGCGCTGAAATCATCCGCGTAGATTTCCGGTGAAATCAGGTGCCCCGGCTTGCCTTCGCTTTCCCCCCAGAACGAGAGATCGATCGCCAGCGTAACAAACCCCTGCTCCGCCAGCCTCTGCGCATACAGGTTTGCGCTTTGTTCCTTGACCGCGCCCATTGGATGACCTACGACGATCGCCGGGTTTTTGGCGTTCTGATTTAACGTTTTCGGCATAAACAGATTGCCGACCACGTTCATTTGATACTGATTTTTAAAAGTGACTTTCTGCTGCGTCACTTTTTCGCTTTTATAAAAGTTATCAGCGCCTCTGGACATATCCGCCGCCGAGGCGGCAAATGCGCTGATGAACATTCCCAGGGCTAACGCAAATTTATTCATGATAGTTTCCTTGTCAGGACGAGTGTGATGAAAGACCATCGGCAGAGGCGTCTGCACGTGAGGTCAGGAAAATCAGTACGGTTGCGATAATCAACATCGCGGCGCTAGCCAGAAAGGTGCTCTGGTAGCCATGATGGTCGAACAGCACGCCCCCCACGGTGGATCCCAGCGCTATGGACAACTGCACCATCGCCACCATCAGCCCGCCGCCCGCTTCGGCATTCTGCGGGAACGTGCGTGGAACCCATGCCCACCATCCCACGGGCGCGGCGGTTGAAATAAACCCCCACAGCCCGAGCAAGGCCGTCACGATGGCCGCCTGGCTGCCAAACGCGATCAGGGCCAGCGCGACGGTCGCCATCAGCACAGGAATGGCCATTAGCGTCGGGTAGAATCCGCGCTTCAATACCCGGCCAATCAGCGTGGTGCCGATGAAACCTGCGCTCCCGATGACCAGCAAGATGAGAGTCACCGCTGAGGCGTCCACCTTCGTGACCGTCTCAAGGAAAGGCCGGATATAGGTAAAGAGCGTGAACTGCCCCATAAAGAAGATCCCCACACCGAGCATGCCCAACGTGACCACTCGACGGCGTAACAGTGCAAAGACGTTGCCGGCCCCCGCTGGCTGGCGGGTAACCGGCATCGAGGGCAGGCTGAGCAGTTGCCAGATAAACGCGACGATGGCGACGGGTAACAGGCACAAAAAGGCTCCCCGCCAGCCGATGACGGAACCCAGCCAGCTGCCTAGAGGCGCGGCCACAACGGTTGCCAGCGCGTTGCCGCTGTTAAAAATGGCCAGGGCCAGCGGAACACGGTGCACCGGCACCAGGCGCATCGCTGTTGCCGCCGACATTGACCAGAAACCGCCGACCACGATGCCAATCAGGGCCCGGCCGGTCATATAGGTCAGGTAATTAGGTGCCATCGCAATGACGCCCCCCGAAAGTGCCATGATGCACGTCAGGCCAAGCAGCAGGTTTTTCCGGTTAAGCGTGCCTGCCAGTCGGGAAATAAACAGGCTGGTCACCACCGCAAACGCGCCGGAAATAGCGATCCCCTGCCCGGCCATGCCTTCAGTGACGTTTAGGGACTGCGCCATCGATGTCAGAAGGCTGACCGGCATAAACTCGGAGGCGATTAGGGCGAATACGCACAGCGTCATAGCAAACACGCCGCCCCAGTGCGCCTGTTGTTTTTCACTTGCTCCGTTCTGGTTTTTGGTTTCAGTTTTCTGATTACGCATTTAGCCTTTCTTTTCCGTTGATAATGGAATGCCCTTCCCCTTCTGAAACGGCGACGTGGGGGATAAGCGCGTGAGTTAAAGAGAACGATGGATATGGAAGGCGCGACGGCTCAATCCGCAGCCCTGAGCCCGGCAGAGAGGAGCATCAGCAGGGACGTCTTACGGTGAGCATTTTCCATCTCGTTTAGCGTTGACTTTTTCATCGCATTATTGTTACCAATAGGCAGCGGTGAAACTAGCTAATGAATGCTTAACAGCCTTATAAGTAAAATTTATAAATAGCCCGGAAACCAATATGGCAAGACGCAACCTCAACGATTTACTCTCTTTCGTCACCGTGGCGCGGGAAGGCAGCTTCACGCGTGCCGCCGCGCAGCTTGGCGTGACCCAGCCTGCGCTGAGCCAGGCGATTTCCGGGCTGGAAGAGCGAATGCAAATCCGCCTGCTGACGCGGACCACCCGCAGTGTGTCCCCGACGGCGGCCGGGGAACGCCTGTTGCAATCGGTGGGCCATCGTATTGATGAGATAGAGGCTGAGCTGGACATGCTGACTGAACTGCGGGACAAGCCTGCAGGAATCGTCCGCATCACCTGCGGGCCGAACGTGCTGAAAACGACTCTGCTGCCCAAGCTGGCGCCGCTGCTCCGCGAATATCCGGATATTCATATTGAGTTCGATGCTAATCACGGATTCCGGGATATCGTGGCGGATCGGTTTGATGCGGGCGTGCGGCTTGGCGATACGATTGATAAAGATATGATAGCGATGCCAATCGGCCCGAAACTGCGCATGGCAGCAGCCGCCTCGCCAGATTATTTCGCACGATACCCGGTGCCGAAAACGCCTCATGATCTGACGCAGCATCAGTGTATTAATATGCGCATGGTCCGCTCCGGCGGGATTTATGTCTGGGAATTCGATCACGAGGGAGGAGAGTTGAAGGTCCGGGTTAATGGACAGTTGACGTTTAACACGTCGGATCATGTTGTCGACGCCGCCCTGGCAGGGTTAGGCATCGCCTTTTTACCTGAAGAGGAATTCGGCTCACACATCAGAGAAGGTCGTCTCGTACGCGTGCTTGAGTCCTGGTGTCATCCTTTTCCGGGCTACTATCTTTATTATCCCAGCCGCAAACAGCCTTCCCCAGCCTTCTCACTCGTTGTTGATGCGCTGCGCATGAACGGGAAACTTTAGGTTTAAGATTTTTTCGCTGTATCAGAATGGACTTATCAAATGACCAGAACAGAGAGGCTTCTCGAGTTACTACAGATATTAAGAGCGCAAAGATATCCCATCACGGCATCCACGCTCTCAGAAAGATTAGGGATAAGCGTACGTTCACTTTATAGAGATATAAAAACGCTGCAGCATCAAGGGGTGCGCATTGAAGGTGGGGCCGGAATGGGTTATATCGTTAAGTCTGACTTTCATTTGCCACCCTTAAATTTTTCGCATGAAGAAATCAATGCTATTACCCTTGGGCTAAATTGGGTATCTCATAACACAGATGATGATTTCAAAAACACAGCAAGGAATGCGCTTGCTAAAATACACGCCGTCATCCCCGACGAATTAAAAAGCCTTATCGAAAGCCAATCTTATTTAATCGGCCCTTCAGAAAGTAATGAGGTCTTTTTCAAAGACATTCGCGATGCTATTAAAAAGCAAAAGAGAGTCCAAATAAAATATTGTGACAAGAAAGGCACTGACTCTTCTCGTGTTATATGGCCCATCGGATTGGCATATATGCAGTCATGTTGGCTTTTGGTCGCATGGTGTGAGATGAGAAATGATTTTCGTCATTTTAGAACTGACAAAATTGCAGAGATGGCACAACTGGACTCTATATACAGGGAAAGCCGGATGGCTTTATTGAAAAAATGGAGAATAAAAGAAGGAATCGCCGAGGAGAAAGAGTACTGACAAAAACTGTCACAGCTATTTTGTATACTCCCCCAGATGCAAGACTCAATTCTACGTCATAGGGGGAAGGATGAATTTCCAGAATAAAGTTGCTGTCATCACAGGAAGCACGACAGGGATAGGTGAGGCAGTCGCAGAGCAATTACACCAACATGGTGCTAAGGTCGTTATTGTCTCCCGCTCGCCAGAGCAGGCCATCAAAAAAGCGAAACAATTATCTTCACAGGGGCAACAGGCGCTGGGGATCGGATGCGATGTGTCGCAACCTGAACAAGTACAGAAAATGATTGCTGAAGTGATCAAACATTTCGGCGGACTTGATTATGCTGTAAATAATGCGGGCATAACAGGTGAGCATGGTAAAAATATAACAGAACAGACGGTTGAAAACTGGGACAAAGTTATTGCCACTTCATTGAGCGGCGTTTTTTACTGCCTAAAATACGAAATACCTGCAATGATGAAGTTTGGCGGCTCTATCGTTAATTTATCTGCAGTCAATGGTCTGGTTGGTATTCCAGGATTAGCGCCCTACACCGTGGCTAAACACGGTATCATCGGTTTGACCCAAACCGCAGCATTAGAGTTTGCAACGCAAGGCATTCGAATCAATGCCGTCGCTCCGGGCTATGTCCAAACGCCACGAATGAGTGAATTTCCTGACAATATCGTACGTAGTTTCGCCAATAGCCACCCTATGAAGAGGATGGCAAAAATGCGGGAAATAGCAGACTTCATACTGTTTTTGCTGTCAGAAAATGCGGCGTTCTGTACCGGCGGCGTTTATCCCATCGATGGTGGTTATTTAGCTGAGTGAAACTCCCCCCAGTGCTTTTAAACTGCAAGAGTTTCATAAGGCTTTAACGTCGGCTATGTCGAGGTGTGAACCTCATACAGTTCGACGTTAACCCTGGGGAACCGCTCATTCCCGTTCTTCTATCCAGCTCACAAGCTCCGCAAACTGAGCTTCTGAAAATACCGCGATGCCATGCTCACTGAGCAGTGACGCCGCCACTCCCATACCCGATTTACGCTGATTACTGAAAGAACCATTATAGATAAACTGACTGCCGCACGTAGGACTACCATCAGTTAACAATGCGGCGGTACAACCTGCTTCTTGTGCTGCTCGCAGAGCCAGCCAGGCTGCCAGTTGATAATGCGGCGTAACATCCCTTCCCGTATTTTCAATTATTCTGGCTTGTCCACTCATTACGTCTCTCCCATCAGCCGACACGATCTCGGCAGGTGGTCGCGGAACAGGTAGCCCGGCAGCCAGCTCAGGACAGTGGATTACCAGGCGCTGCTCCCGTTGCCAGCGAGCAAGTTGATGGGTCATCTGCGCTTTCTCTTTTCCGTTATAACGGACTTTAAGGCCCATCAGGCAGGCACTGACCAATATTTTATTTATCATTTCTTTGTTGGCCCCCGGAGACCGTTCACCCGCGCTTTCCGCGGCACACGAAAACTTAGCCCTGCCCGGCAGGCAGCAGTGATTCCACCAGCGCCGTCCACAGCGCCACGCCGGGCGCCAGTAGATCGTCGTTAAAATCGTAGCTGGCATTGTGTAGCGGCCTGGAGGGCGTCTCGCCGTCTGTGCCTATCCAGAAATAGGCGCCGGGACACACTTCCAGCATGCAGGCAAAATCCTCCGACGCCATGGAAGGATTGATCTGCCAGCGCACCGCGGCTTCGCCGAGCTCGGCCTGCGCCACCTCGCGCACCTTCAGCGCCTGTTGCGCATCATTTTTGGTCACCGGATAGCCCGGATACCACGCAATCTGACCGTCAACGTCGGAAACCTGCGGCTGCGTATGCACGTACTGCTCAATGAGGTTTTTTACCCGCTCGCGCACCGTATTGCTCAGGCAGCGAAAAGTCCCGCGCAACACCACGCGGTCCGGCAGCACGTTGATCGCCTCACCGCCGTTGATCTGGGTAATGCTGACCACCGCGGAATCCTGCGGCGACAGGCGGCGCGACGGAATCGTCTGCAACGCCATAATCAGCTGTGCGGCGGCGACGATAGGGTCGGCGCCGCTTTCCGGCATCGCCGCATGGCAGCTTTTACCGGTGAGCGTTATCTCGAAGGCGTCAAGCGAGGCCATCATTGCCCCGGGATTCACCGCCACATGCCCCAGCGGTAAGCCTGGCCAGTTGTGCAACGCGTAAATGGCGTCCATCGGGAAGCGCTCGAACAACCCCTCTTCCACCATTTTGCGCGCGCCGCCGAGGTTCTCCTCCGCGGGCTGAAAGACAAAATGCACGGTGCCGCCAAAGTTGCGGGTCTGGGCAAGGTGCGCGGCGGCAGCCAACAGCATGGCGGTGTGGCCGTCATGACCGCAGGCATGCATCACGCCAGCACGACGCGAACGATATTCCACCGTCCCCTGTTCAGCGATCGGTAGCGCATCCATATCGGCGCGCAGGCCAATCACCGGCCCCGGGCCGTTCTCAAGCGTCGCGACGACCCCGGTACCTGCCAGCCCGACATGTACCTGCAGGCCGAACGAAGCCAGTAGCCCAGCAACCCGACGCGAGGTCTCCTGCTCCTGGTACCCGAGCTCCGGATGAGCATGAAAATCGCGACGCCAGCCGATAGCTTCGGCAATCAGTGAAGACGATACCGCCATGTCCTGTTCCTTCCATTACTGAATGAGTGGTCCCCGTCCTGCTGCTTCCAGGCGGCACCCTTCGTTATATCCTTTCGCCCCCGCGGCTGACAACTTCAGCGATGATGATTTTTGTCTATTCACCAGCGGATCGTTTTATCGATATCAAAAATAGTAGCTATTTCAGCGGTGACTTCCGTCAGCTGATTAATTATCATGCAGACTGGTCGGCGTCTTGCCGGATTATCCACCTGCAACCTTCCGTTATCGGGAATACAATGTTTAACCCAGACCAGAATCGCCTGGCCCCCACGCTGGCGATGATCATGGCCGCTTCACTTGTGGGATTTATTACCGGCTATACAGTGCCATTAATCAGCCTTGAGCTGGCGCAGCAGCAAGTTGCTCCGCTTTATGTCGGCCTGCTGGCCGCGCTGCCGCCCGCTGGAATGATGCTCTCTTCTTTTCTTTCTCCCGCGCTGTGCCGTCGTTTTGAAATGGGCGCGTTGCTCAGCGTTAGCCTGATCCTGCTGGCGTTGGCGACCATCGCCTCCTGCATGACCACCGACATGACGCTGTTGCTGGTGCCGCGTCTGCTAACCGGACTCGCCTCCGGCGTCATTATCGTATTGGGGGAAAGCTGGATAACCGGCGGCGCGGCGGGCAGTAATCGCGCTACTCTCACCGGCATCTATGCCTCGGCCTTTACCGGCTGCCAGCTCGCCGGCCCGCTGCTTATCTCCGTCGGCCCCGCCTGGCAACACGCAGCGCTGATGGCCATTGTCGCCATTACCGCCGTTTGCCTGCTAATGCTGCGTCATCTGCCGCACGGCAGTCGCGAAAGCCTTGCCGAGCGCGCCAGCTGGCGCAGCCTGGGGGCATTCTTGCCAGTTCTGGCCTCTGGGGTATTCTGCTTTGCCTTCTTCGACGCCAGTATTCTCGCGCTACTGCCGCTGTACGGCATCGATAAAGGTTTAAATGAAACGATGGCGGTACTGCTGGTCACCGTCGTCCTCACCGGCGACGCTATGTTCCAGGCGCCGCTGGGCTGGGTTGCCGACCGCTTCGGCATCCGTCGCGTGCATCTTATCTGCGCGGTTGTCTTTAGCCTGTCGCTACTGGCGCTGCCGTTTATGCTCGCCTCGCGCGTACAGCTGATGGCTATCTGCCTGCTGCTCGGCGCCGCGGCGGGCGCGCTTTACACCCTGTCGCTGGTGCGGGCGGGGAAAACCTTTAGCGGGCAAAAGCTCATCATGATTAACGCCCTGTTTGGCTTTTTCTGGTCCGCCGGTAGCGTGGCCGGGCCGATTGTCAGCGGCATGCTGATTGGCGTCTCCGGCTATGACGGCTTGATCATCACCCTGTTCGCCAGCGGCGTGCTGTTCCTGCTAATCCAGTGCCTTAGCAAGAATGAAAAAACGCTGCTCGCCAATGAGCAGGAAGAAGACATGGAAGAGGCTACCGAGACCGCGCAATAGCGGAGGTTGTTGATAACGGGCAGGCGGGGATCCACCTGCCCGTTTTGCTTTTGGCTACAGCACCTTACTGAGGAAGGCAGCGGTGCGCGGATTGGTCGGCGCGCTAAAGATCTGCGCCGGTTTGCCCTCTTCCTGAATCACCCCCTGATCGATGAAAATCACCCGGTCGGCCACTTCGCGGGCAAAGCCCATTTCGTGGGTCACGATCACCATCGTCATCCCTTCGCTGGCGAGATTTTTCATCACTTCCAGCACATCCCCTACCAGTTCTGGATCCAGCGCTGACGTGGGCTCATCAAACAGCATGATCGATGGCTTCATTGCCAGCGCACGGGCAATCGCTACCCGCTGCTGCTGACCGCCGGAGAGGCTGGAAGGCCAGGCGTCACGCTTATCGCTGAGGCCCACCTTCGCCAGCAAACCTTCCGCCAGGTCGACCGCCTGTTGGCGCGGCATGTTGCGCAAATTCATCGGCGCCATCAGCAGGTTTTCCAGCACCGTCATATGCGGAAACAGGTTAAAGCGCTGGAACACCATGCCAACACTTTCACGCATCTTATTGAGGTCGGTCGTCCGGTCATGGGCGGCAAAGCCGTTGACCACCACTTCGCCTTCGCTCACGGTTTCCAGCGCATTCATGCAGCGCAGAAAAGTGCTTTTGCCGGAGCCGGAGGGCCCGATAATGCACACCACTTCCTGCGGTTTAATATCGCAACTGATGCCGCGCAGCACGTGGCTATCGCCAAAGCGCTTATGTAAATTATTAATGTGAATCACTTTTGCCAAACCTCTTTTCCAGACGGTTAACCAGCTGCGCCAGCAGGAAGGTAATCACCCAATAAACCAGCGAGATCGTCAGGTAGGGCTCCCAGTAGGTGGCGTAAGCGCCGGAGACGGTTCGCGCCGCGTAAGCCAGATCGGCAAGCCCGATCGCCGAGGCCAGCGATGAGTCTTTAACAATAGCGATAGCGTTGTTGCCAAGCGGCGGCAGAATGCGGCGAAATGCCTGCGGCAGGATCACTTTACGCATGGTTTTCCACCACGGCATACCCAGCGCGCGCGAAGCTTCCATCTGCCCTTTATCGATAGACTGGATCCCGGCGCGGAAGATCTCCGACACGTAGGCCCCGGCGTTAAGGGTAATCGCCACGATACAGGAGAGGAACGCGCCGTAGTTAGAACGCAGTTCGCGGGCGAAATCGGCACTCATCACTCCGCTGGTGACCAGCAGGCCGTCGCGCGGGTTAATAAACAGCGGCACCAGCGCAAAGTGGACCACCATGATCTGCACAAACAGCGGCGTACCGCGGAAGGCGCTGACGTAGAAGCGCACCGGAAACTGCACCAGATAACGCAGAATATATTTCCATGGCCCGTGCTCGGCCTTCGCCATCCGCCCCAGTCCAAGCGTTAACCCCCACAACGTCCCGAGGATCACGCAGATAATGGTACATTTAATCGTCATCAAGGCGCCGTCCATAAACAGCGGGCCATACTCCTCGATGATCTCCCAACGGAATCCCGTCATAGTCCTTCCCTAAAAAATACGGCCATCGCCTGAGCGACAGCCGCGGTCACTGAAAATTGGTGTTATTGCGCAGGCAGCGTCGGCACGTTGTCATCGAACCAGGTTTTATAGATTTTGGCGTAGGTGCCGTCGGCAACAATTTTCTGCAAACCGGCGTTGATTTTGCCCAGCAGTTCACTGTTACCTTTAGCGACGGCGATGCCGAAATACTGGCGCTCAAATTTAGCGTCAGGCACCAGCTTGAACTGCTTTTCCGGGTGCTGCTTGATGTAGTATTTAACCACCCCAACGTCGCCTACCGCAGCGCTGACGCCGTCTTCAAACAGCTCCTGCAGCATGAGCGGCGTGTTGTCGAAACGCTTAATGGAAGTACTGTTTTTACCCAGCTCCTGCGAAACCACAATATCGCCAGTGCTGGAGTTCACCACGCCGACTTTTTCGTTTTTTAACGCCGCCAGCGAGTTCACTTTTGAACCTTGCGGCACCACAATCGACTGCTCGGCCGGGAAGTACGGCGCGGAGAAATCCACCATCTGTTTGCGTTTATCGGTGATGGTAATACCCGAGATGATAATGTCGCGATCGCCGGTACCCAGAGTGGCGAAAATGCCCTCCCAGGGGGTATTGACCAGCTTCACGTCAAAACCTTCGGCCCTGGCGATCGCTTTAATGATATCGATATCAAAGCCTTCCAGCTGTTTTTGACTATTTTCGAATTCAAAGGGACGGTAGGTGCCGCCGGAGCCGACGGTATAGGTTTCCGCAGCCGCCTGTCCGGCTGCCGCCAGCGCGGCCATCATGAAACACGCTTTGAGCAAATTCTTGACCATGAGATATCCTTTTTATGCATTTATTTTGCATAAAAATACACATACTTAGCATGGCATGCAACCGGAAAGCATCGGGATAGCGAATTATCTTTTGTTCAACCGCGTTGACCACCTGATTTGCCAATGGCTCGATGCAATTCATTGATTCGCTTCATTGATTTGACCGTCTTTTGCGGCGTAGTCGAGGCAACGGACAGCACGATCATCTCAAGGCAAATCAGCACCGTACCGTGCAGCGGCACTCGCCCGTTATCGCCGCCGCGCGGAACATCAATCACCACCTGTGCCAGTTGACTGAAGCGCGAATCCAGCGCCTGGGTGAGTAATATCGTCGGGATCCCCAGCCGCTGCGCCTCGCGCAACGTGGTCATGCCCTCCCGGTGCGGCGATTTTTGCCCCATCATAATCAGCACGTCGCCGCGCTGCAGGCTAATCAACTGCTCAGCAAGACTGAAGCCGGTACGGTTGAGGGTACAGGCAGGTAAGCCAATACGATTAAACAGACGCGCGGTGTACTCGGCGAGGATCCCCGACGCCCCGATGCCAAATATCGCCACCTGACGCGCATTCCCCAGCAGCGCCACCGCCTGGGCTACCGCCGCGCGATTGTCCGCACGCGATAGCACCTCACAGGCGCGTTGATGCCCATCGAGCACAAAATCGATGCTGGAATTGACATCACAGGAGAGTGCCCCCACCGTCGAGCGCATCTTTTCCGACGAGGTCGCAGACGGCCCGAACCAGCGCGCCATGGTCTCTTTTAATTCGCGTAGCCCGGCAAAACCCAATGCCTGAATTGCCCTCACCACGGTGGCATCGGAGGTGTGAGTAGCGGTGGCGATCTCCATCGCCGTGCGTTCCAGTACCACCTCGCGATTATCATTAATGTAGTTTGCCACTTCGCGTAAACGGGGCGAAAGTTGATGCGCGCGGGCGCGAAAACGCTCGCCAAACAGATCGACTCTGCCCTTCTCTTTTTTCACTCCCGCTTTCATTTCGCCCCCGCCGGAATCGGCCGCCCGGCGATGTGCGACTGCACCTGAGCAACCATCAGCGTCAATGCGGCATACGAATTAGAAATAACCTCTTCGCGCGGCAACAAAATATAGCGGCCGGTGCGGCAGGCGCGCATAAAGTCACACCAGCCGGGCATTACCGCCTCCATGGCCTTTAGCTCATCCTGCGGCTTACCGCCGGTGTCCGAACGCCAGGTCGCGAAGACAAAATCGGCATCCAGCTCCGGTAGCTGCTCGGCGCTGACGTCAATCCGCTGGCCATCGGGGATCTTGTCGATCAACGGCGGGAAGCGGAACCCGGCGTCACGCAGAACTCGCCCCAGCGCGTGATAGGAGTAGTGTACCGTCACCTTGCCGTTATTCGCCTGTATCACCGAAACGCGGTACTGCTGCGGGTCGACCGTGGCCTTTAGCTGTTTAATTTGTTCCTGATAACGACGTTCAAGCACCGCCAGCCGCGCCTGGCTGCCGGTGAGCTGCGCCAGTTTGCGGTAAATCCGCGGCGCGCTGCCCTGCAGGTGATCGATACTGACCGTCGGCGCGATTTTCGCCAGTTGCTCCACCGAGACATGGCGGCTCGGCTCGGTAATAATCAGATCCGGCTTCGCCGCAGCCACGGCTTCAAGGTCGATATCGGCGGTGCCAATAAAGCGAATCTCGCTATTGTCGAAATCGACGCCGGTCAACTGGGCGCTGGAACGCAGGTAGTGGCTGCCGTCAGGGCGCGTGCGGCCATGGCTGGCCACCGGCGGTACCCCAAGCTCAATTAGCGGGATGGTAATATCGAGATCGTGCATCGAAACGATACGCTGCGGATGCAGCGGTACGGTCACCGTACGACCTAAATCGTCGGTGAAGGTTTGCGAATCGGCAGCCGCGGCAGCGCCCGCGCACAGCACCAGCAGAGAAACGAACCAACGCATAACAATCCTTTTTGATTTACAGGGCGTCACGGCGACGCCAAAGCAGAGCAATAAAAAATGGGCACCCCACCAGAGCAATAACAATCCCCGCCGGGATCTGCAGCGGCGCAAACGCCAGCCGCCCCAGCGTATCGGTTGCCAGCACCAGCAACGCGCCAATCAGCGCGCTGCCGCAGAGTAGCGCCACCTGACCGCCGCGCAGGACGAAACGCGCCATATGCGGCGCCATCAGACCGACAAAACCCAGACTGCCAACGCAGGAAACGCTGGCAGAGGTCAGTAGCACGGGGGCGAAGAAACGCAGTAGCGTGAGCTGGGGCAAACGCACGCCAAGACCGATGGCAGTACGATCGCCCAGCAGCGCCACATCCGCCGCGCGGGCGGTGCAGAACAGAATCAATGCGCCAGGCAGCGCCCAGCAAAACGCCACCGCCAGCAGCGGCCAGGTCGCCGCGTGCAGGCTGCCGGAGAGCCAGATCATCGCCGTCTGTACATCGCGTACGTCAGCGGTGGTCATAAAAATGCCAACCGCCGCCGCCAGCGTCCATGACACGCCGATGCCGATCAGAATAAAGCGCGGACGTGAACAATCGCGCGCCAGCGCCAGCACCAACAGCGCCACCAGCACGCCGCCGAGCATTCCCGCCAGCGGCCGCCACGCCAGCCCTACGGCCGGGAAAAACAGAATTAGCGCCAGTACCACAATGCAGGCTCCCTCTTTGACGCCAATAAGGCCGGGGTCCGCCAGACCGTTACGGGTAATGCTCTGCATCGCCGCCCCCGCCAGGCCAAGCATGGCGCCGCACAGCAGCGCCATCAAAATTCGCGGCAGGCGAATGTCAAACAGGATAAAGCGTTGCTGCTCGCCAATCTGCTCCGGCGCCAGCAGCGCACGCGCCCATGTCGAAGACGGCAGCGGGAAGCTGCCGCGGCTGAGGCTGTAGAGCCCCAGCGTCAGCAAAATGAACAGGATGAAGGCGGCAATTTTTAATGCCGCCGGACGTAACAATAGGCGGGTTGAACCCATCGCCAGAGGCCGAAATCCGGCGCGATGAACGGCGCGTTTCATTTAAAAAACCTCGCGGCAATAAAGATAAACAGCGGCGCGCCCACCAGCGCGGTCATCGCGCCGGTCGCAAGTTCCTGCGGGGCGACGATCGTACGGGCAGCGATATCCGCCAGCACCAGCACCAGCGCCCCTACCGGCGCCGCCAGCGGTAACGCCAGACGAATATCTTGCGTTATCAGACGGCGCACCACGTGTGGCACCACCAGCCCGACGAACCCTATTGGTCCGGCGACCGCCACCGCCGCGCCGCACAGCAGCGCAATAGCGGCCAGCCCCAGCAGCCGGGTCTGCACCAGATTCACCCCCAGCCCCAGCGCCACTTTATCGCCCAGCGCCAGCACGTTCAGGCGTGGCGCGAGGAGCAGCGCCAGTCCCATGCCAGAAAGCGCCGGCACCAGCGCCGCCTGTAGAGTAGCCCAGTTCAACCCGGCCAGATCGCCGGCAAGCCAGGTGCGCATCGCCAGCAGCGTTTGTTCGTCAAGAATTAATATCGCCGCCGTCACCGCCGAAGCAAACGCCGAGATCGCCACGCCGCATAGCGTAATGCGCAGCGGCGTCGCCCCGCCGCGCCCGGCAGAGGCCAGCGCCATTACCCCGCCGAACAGTAGCGCCGCGCCACAGGCGGCGGTTAGCGGGCGAGCTGCCGGAAAATCGCCGACAGAGAGGCCCAGCGCCGAGGTCGCGACCACCGCCAGCGAGGCCCCGGCGTTGAGCCCAAGGATATGCGGCTCGCCAAGCGGGTTGCGGATCACCGTCTGCAGCAGCACCCCGGCAACGCCAAGCGCCGCGCCGGTCAACAGCGCCGCAGCCAGCCGAACCAGACGTAAATCAACAATAATACGGTGATCGAAGTTCCGCGGGTCGTACTCGATCAGCGCCTGCAGGACCGTCTGCGGCGCGATCCAGCGGGCGCCTAAGCCAAGATGAATCAGCGAACCGGCGATTAGCATCAGAGTTAATAGCAGCATGGCCAACCGCGGACGAGTACGACGCCGCGTGGCGTACAGCACGGCGGCGCTCATCGGGCAACGGCCTGGGGTGCGCGAAACGGCATAAAGAAAGGTTTGCCGGTTTGCGGATTGATTGACATCTGCACATCAACATCAAAGACGTTTTTAATCAGTTCGGGGCTGCAGATTTCCTGTTCTGAAATGGTCCCGGCTATCCGCCCCTTTTTGAGAAATACCAGCAGGTCGGCATAGTTCACCGCAAAGTTCAGGTCGTGAAGCACCGTCACTACCGTGCGGCCATGTTCGCGGGTCAGGCTTTGCAGCAGTTCAAGAATTTCGACCTGATAGCGCAGGTCGAGCCAGGTGGTCGGCTCATCCAGTAATATGGTTTTCGTCTGCTGGGCCAGCGCCATCGCTATCCAGCAGCGCTGACGCTGGCCGCCGGAAAGGCTATCGACCGCCAGATGGGCGAATTCGGCGGTGCCGGTTAATAGCAGCGCCTCTTCCACCGCCTGTTCATCGGCTGCAGACCACTGGCACATCAGCCCCTGCCACGGGTAGCGCCCGCGCGATACCAGTTCGAACACCGTGAGCCCTTCCGGCGTCAGCGGCGATTGCGGCAGTATCCCCAGCTGGCGGGAAACCGTTTTGGTCGGCATGTCGTGGATGGCCTTTCCGTCCAGACGCACGCAGCCGCCGAGCGGCTTTAGCATCCGGGCGATGGTCGATAACAGCGTTGATTTGCCTGAGCCGTTAGCCCCGGCAAGCACCGTCATTTTACCGCTGGGGATCGTCAGGTTAATGTCATCGACGATAAGCGTCTGGCCATATCCGGCCGACAGGGATTCCAGGACGATCCCCTTTTCTGCAGGGTTTACCCGCTGTGGCATAACTCGCTCCTGCGCCGCAGCGTTCCGGCATCAGCCCTCGACGTTCTGCAGTCAAATCAAAATAAATCTCATTCTCTTTTGATCATGAAGGGGATGAATGTAGTAGTCAATACTGTGCTTCATGTTGCTTCCTTCACGTTGACCATCTCGCGAAGCGACAAAATGAATTTTATGAATAGCATTTATAATCAATAAAATAAGAGCATCTTACCGCCTACGACAGGCTGCGAAATCGCGCTTTTCTTCTGCGATGATTTTTTATCTTACATAACATTTACTACTACATTTCTTCGTGTTTGAATGATTCTCAATTACATATCTGAAGGCGCGTTCAGACGCTTAACAGATAGGTTTTATTTTCAGGGCAATGATTTTATTGGCTTTATCTGACCGCAAAGGCAGATTCGTTCACGAGAAACAGATAATGACTCAACCCCATGTCGCCTGCAGGACATTGCAAGGGCGCGCGCTTTTTTCGCTTCTTTTTTTAGCCTCACCGGGATTAATGGCCGCAGAAAATAACGCGGCAAAGAATACAAAGGATGTTGAGGACACTATTACCGTGGTGGCTGACGGCCGCCAGCAGAACGCCACCAGCGGTTATCAGCCGCTGAGTTCGTCCACGGCGACATTGACCTCAATGCCGCTGCTGGATATTCCGCAGGTGGTGAATACCGTCAGCGACCGGGTGCTGGAAGATCAGCATGCTACCTCGCTGGATGAAGCATTGTATAATGTCGCTAACGTGGTGCAGACCAATACCCTCGGCGGTACCCAGGATGCCTTTACCCGCCGCGGCTTCGGCGCCAATCGCGACGGTTCTATCATGACCAACGGCCTGCGTACCGTTTTGCCGCGCAGCTTTAACGCCGCTACCGAGCGGGTTGAAGTCCTGAAAGGCCCGGCCTCAACGCTGTATGGGATTCTCGACCCCGGCGGGCTGATTAACGTGGTCACCAAACGCCCCGAGCACCAGTTCTCTGGTTCGGTTTCCGCCACCTCCAGCAGTTTTGGCGGCGGCACGGGTAGCTTCGACGTGACCGGGCCTATCGAAGGCACAAATCTGGCATATCGACTGATCGGCGAATATCAAAATGAAGATTACTGGCGCAATTTCGGCAAGAACAAAAGCAGCTTTATCGCCCCTTCCCTGAGCTGGTTTGGCGATAGCGCGACCATTACCGCTTCGTATTCACATCGCGATTACAGCGCCCCCTTTGATCGCGGCACCATTTTCGACCTCGATACCGGCCACGCGGTCAACGTCGATCGTAAAACCCGTTTCGATGAAGCCTTTAATATCACCGATGGTTATTCCGATATTGCCCAACTGAATGCCGAGTACCGTCTTAACAGCGCCTGGACCGCGCGCTTTGATTACAGTTACAGTCAGGATCACTACAACGATAACCAGGCCAGGGTAATGGCCTATGATTCTGCGACCGGCAACCTGACCCGCCGGGTCGACGGCACGCACGGCTCGACGCAAAAGATGCATTCCACCCGCGCCGATCTACAAGGCAATGTGGTCATCGGCGGCTTTTATAATGAGCTGCTGACCGGCGTCGCCTATGAGAATTACGATCTGCTGCGTACCGATATGCTGCGTTGTAAGAACGTGAAAGGCTTTAATATTTATCATCCGGTTTACGGCACTCTCGATACCTGTAATACCGTTTCCGCTGCCGATAGCGATCAGCGCATCAAGCAGGAGAGCTATGCGACCTATCTGCAGGACGCCCTGTATCTGACCGACAACTGGATTGCCGTGGCCGGCGTACGCTACCAGTATTACACCCAGTACGCCGGTAAAGGCCGTCCGTTTAACGTCAATACCGATAGCCGCGATGAGAAATGGACGCCGAAGGCTGGGCTGGTTTACAAGGTAACGCCAAACGTGTCGCTGTTTGCTAACGTCGCCCAGTCGTTTATGCCGCAGTCGTCGATTGCCAGCTATATCGGCGAACTGCCGCCGGAAGAGTCCACCTCTTACGAAGTCGGCGCGAAATTCGACCTTTTAGAGGGTATTACCGCCAATATCGCGTTATTTGATATTCATAAACGTAACGTGCTGTATACCGAAAGTATTGGCGACGAGACGGTGGCGAAGACCGCGGGTAAGGTTCGCTCGCGCGGTGTGGAGGTGGATCTGGCGGGCTCGCTCACCGATAACCTCAGCGTCATCGCCAGCTACGGCTATACCGATGCCAAAGTGCTGGAAGATCCCGATTATGCCGGTAAACCGCTACCGAACGTGCCAAAACATACCGGTTCGCTGTTCCTGACCTATGACATTCATAACGTCTATAACAGCAACATCCTGACCGTTGGCGGCGGCGGCCACGCGGTCAGCAAACGGTCCGGCACCAACGGCGCGGATTATTATCTGCAGGGCTATGCGGTGGCCGACGTCTTCGCGGCCTATAAAATGAAGCTGCAGTATCCGGTAACGCTACAGATGAATGTGAAGAACCTGTTCGATAAGACCTATTACACCTCGTCAATCGGCACCAATAATCTCGGCAACCAGATTGGCGACCCGCGTGAAGTGCAGTTTACGGTGAAAATGGATTTTTAAACCTTGCCCTGCCCCGGATAGCGGCGCGCTGCGCCTTATCCGGGCTACTTCTGTGCCAATAGCGACTGAAACTGCCGCCGTTGTTGGCCTCAAAATCGCTGAGACGTTCCCGGCAGGCCGGGGCAGCACGCAGGGATGCGTGCTGAGGGCCGTGTTTTGCAAGGACGCTGCCTCGGCCCGACCCGAAGCCTGCCGGGATAAGTCGAAGGTACCACGAAGTGGCGATTTTGGCGGTCATAGCCCGGGGGTACAGGGGGCGGCGGCGATTGGCCGCCCCCTGTGCGCTCCCTGCGCCATGGGAGACATAACGCAGAAGACATTTCGGGAGCGCAATGTGCTCTGAATGAACATAAAACAACTGTTTTTCTCGGACCAAACAGTTGCAAACCAATAACAGTATCGACGGTCCGTGTCATTTGTAGCCCCGATTAGCCCCGCACCTGGCTTACCAATCCTCTTCCTGGCCGAGGATACGCAAAATATCCTGCCGATGCTGCAATAACAGTGGATTGTCGCGATGGCGGGGAAACGCCAGAGGAAGCGTAAATTCAGCGATAATGCGCCCCGGCCGCGGCGACATCACCAGTACTCTCTCGCAAAGCAGCAACGCTTCTTCAATATCGTGAGTGACCAGCAGGCTGGTATAACCCTGCTGCTGCCACAGCGCAATCAGCTCGCGCTGCATGCTGATGCGGGTAAGCGAATCCAGCTTACCCAGCGGCTCATCAAGCAACAGTAAACGCGGTTCATTCAGCAACGCGCGCGCCAGCGCCGCACGCTGCGCCATCCCGCCGGAAAGCTGCCGCGGCCACGCCTCGCTGAACGACTGCAGCCCGATGCGCGAAATCAGCGCGTCGGCCTTCGGCTCCAGCCCCTTTTTCCCCTGCGCCTGCGGCCCCAGCAGCACGTTCTGCCGCACCGTCAGCCACGGATAAAGCGTCGGGTCCTGGAAAACCAGGATCCGTTCCGGCCCCGGCCCGCCCATCGCCGCATCGTCAATCTCAATATGCCCGCTTTGCTGTGGCTCCAGCCCCGCCAGCAGGCGCAGCAGCGTCGATTTACCGCATCCTGAGGGGCCAAGCAGGGCGACACTCTCGCCTGGGCGCAGCTGCAGGCTGATATTTTCCAGCACCGGCACCGTCTGTTTGCCCAACGTAAAAGCATGATGAAGATGACGTACCGCCACCGCAGCGCCGGTCGAAATTGTCTGGGCACTTACCATTGCATCCCTCCGCGCTGCCAGCTCAGCAGCCGATCGCGAATCATAAATAGCCCGCTAATCAGGCCGGAACATAACAACGCCATTACTAATAGCGCCGCGTACATATTCGGATAGGCCGCCCAGCCCTGCGCCCACTGCAGATAAAAACCGATCCCGGATTTGACGCCGACCATTTCGGCGACAATCAGCACCGAAAACGACGCGCCAAGCCCCATAAACAAGCCGACAAACACGTTCGGCAGCGCGGCGGGGATCGCCACGCGCAGGATCAGAAATCGCTGGCTGGCTCCCAGCGTTCGCGCCACGTCATACCACGCTTTATCGATACCGATGACCCCGGACCAGGTCAATACCGTGACCGGGAACCAGGTGCTGAGCGCAATCAAAAACACGCTGGCGCCGAAGCTGGAAGGAAAGATAAACAGGCATAGCGGCAGCAGCGCGGTGGAAGGAACCGGCCCCAGCAGGCGTAAAATTGGATGCACCCAATAGCCAATACGCTGAGACCAGCCAATCGCCAGCCCGCTGATAAACCCGCAACTGGTGCCAAGCAGCACTCCGAGCCCGAGCAGCCCCAGCGAATGCAGCAGGCTATCAATCAGCCGCGGCCAGTCATCGTGCAGCACTTCAATCAGCGCCTGCGGCGGAGCGAAAAACGGCACCGGCAAAAACGCCGTCTTGGCCGTCAGCCCTTCCCATAGCGCGAAGAGCACCGGCAGCAGCGCCAGCCATTTTCCGGCACGCTGCAAACGCGCGCCCCGCTGGCGCCAGTAACGGTAACTCAGCGTCAGTAACAGCAGTCCGCCGCCGAGAGTGAACTGCGCCAGCGCCCACTCCTCGCTAAACGGCCAGCGCCGACCGGCATCGGGCCAGGCCTGCGTGAACAGGCCGCCCAGCAGCCATAGCGCGGCGGCAAGCCCGCCCTCCGTCCAGAGCAGAGCGCCGAGCCCCGGTCGGGCGAGCGCGCGGTCAGGCGAAAACGTTGACATAAATACTCTCCGCAAACTGATGAGGATCGGTTCCCGGTTTGATGACCTGTACCCGCTGCAGATCCACGGCATACTGCGTCAGCTCTTTAACAAAAGCCTCGCCCACCGCATGATGACCGTGCCCCTGGCCGTGAAGAATGCCGCTCACCTCCGCTTCGTTAGTATTTAGCGCATGGGCGAGAAAAGATTGCGCCACGCTTTCCGGATGCGCGGCGGCATAGCTGTGCGCTTCCAGAATCGCCTGGGTAAGCGCGGCCGCCGCCGGTTTATGATCGCGCGCAAGGGCACCGCTGACGCCCAGCACGCAGCAGCTGAGATTGGCATAATCGCCGGTCATATTGCTGGCGATTAGCTGATATTTCCCGGTTTCCAGCAGGCGATAGCTAAAGGGCTCGCTGCCGCTAATGGCGGCGATTTCGCGTTTATCCAACGCCACGCTGAGCAGGTCTGCCGGATAGACTTTCCACTGCACATCGCTTATCGGGTCGATGCCGTGGCGTTTCAGCAAGATGGCGAAGAAGTTTTTATCCGGCCCGGCCATATCGGTAACGCCAATGGTTTGCCCTTTCAGACTCTCCAGCGCGCCAAAAGGCGAGTTTTTGGCCGTCAGCAGATTCAGGCAACCGCCGTGCGTTCCGGCGGTAAGTTTGACGTCAAAGCCCTGCTCCAGCGCCTTCAGCCAGCGTAGCGCCATGCCTACCCCGGCGTCGGCCTTGCCGGTGGCAATCGCTTCCAGCAGGACATCCGTCGAGTTACCAAAGTTAACAAACTCAACGTCGAGGTTATATTTACTAAAAATCTTCTGCTGCTCAGCGACGGCGACCGGCGCCAGGCACACTGCGCTTTTGTTAATCGCCAACTTGATTTTATAAGGCTGCGCCAGACGCAGCGCCGGATGTTCATCGCCGCTCGCCATCTCCGCCATATCGTGAGCCCATAGCGGCACAGACGCCCCGGCCAGCGCCAGGCCACCGGTAAACTGTAAGAAACGACGACGGGTAAAACGTGTGGTCATCATGGCGCCGCCTCCGCATGAACCGGCGTGACCGGCACGTTAAAGCCGTGATCAAATGTCGGCGTTACATCGAGCTTTGCGCGAATGAGGCCGTTGGCAAGATAAAAGTCCGCCGTCGACTGCTGCTGGGCGACCGTCGGCGCGTCCAGCCGCTGCCACTGCGACTGGCGGTTGGCAAACTGCGCGCGGGCGATATCCGCCGGGAAACGAATGATCTCCCCCAGCGTTTTGCCATAGCTATCGAGATTGGCGTAAGCCCAACGCTCGGCGCCGGCCAGTCGGGTAAGATAATCCTGAAGCGCCGCGCGCTTTTGCGGATCCTTCAGCGCATTATCGGTGGCGGCCAGGAAGGTATTACCCGGCAGCAGCCCTTTGCCGCTCACCAGAATCTGCCCTTCAGCGGTTTTCACCAGCTGCGTGGTATAGGGCTCCCAGGTCGCCCAGGCATCTACCGAACCGTTAAGCAGCGCGACTTTTGCATCCACCGGGCCAAGGAATACCCACTGTACTTCCTTCGGCGAAACACCCGCCTGCTCCAGCGCTTTCAGCGCCACAAAATGGCCAATCGATCCTTTCCCGGTGGCAATGCGTTTACCTTTTAAATCCGCCGCGCTTTTTAACGCGCTGCCGGGAGGTACCAATACAGCGGTCCCCGCCGGGTTGCTCTTATCGACGGCAATCGCTTTTACCGGCGCACCGTTCGCCAGCGCGAACAACAGCGGCGCATCGCCGATAATCCCCACGTCAACCGCGCCAGCGTTGAGCGCTTCAGCCAGCGGCGCGGCGGCAGGAAACTCGGCCCATTTAATATCGTAAGCGAGGTTTTGCAAGGCGTTAGCGGCCTCCAGTTGTGACCGCATGCCGCCTTTTTGATCGGCAATTCTTAGTGTGATTCTTTCCTGAGCTGCAACATAGCTGCTCAGCGTCAATAGCATTAGCGCCCCGGCTATGCGGGTAAAATGGGGTATGCGCATCTGAATTATCCTTGTTGTTGAAAAGCTTGTTTACCCGCCGCCTGCCACGCGCTGTCGTTCTGCGGCGTATGTACCCGCCCGCACAGGACGTTGCGATAGTGACGTTCCAGAGGATGTTGCCGGCTTAAACCATGATTTCCGGTGAGTTCAAGCGCCAGGTTGACCGCCAGAATGGCGTTGTCGGTGACAGTGACTTTCGCCAGATTGGCCTCAATAACGGAAAAGCCGAGCTTCGCGGCATTCTCCAGCAGCGCGCGGTTAACCAGCAGCAGCCCTTCGATCTGCCCCACTTTTTCCTGTACCCGCGGCAGGCTGGAAAGCGCTTGCCCAAGATTGCCGGGGACCCGCGCGCCGAGCCACGCGACAAGCCAGTCGCGCGCCGCACGGGCCACGCTATCGTAAATCGCCGCCAGTAGCGCCGTATGACGGTTGGCAAACAGACGAAACTGTTCGGCGTCCGGCGCGGGCGACTCGTCGGTGGGCCAAACGTCTACCGCGTGCCCGGCGGACACCTGCACGTTTTTCAACACCACCTCGTGACTGCCGGTGGCCCGCATGCCGAGGTGATCCCAGCTTTTCACCACGCTGATGCCCTCGCTGTCGGCAGGAACCAGCCAGCTACCGACCAGCGGCGGGTTGTCGTCGCTGCGCGCCCACAGCGCCAGCCAGCTCAATCCTTCGATACCGGTGGTATAAATTTTGTGGCCGTTAATCAGCCAGCCCCGGCTGTTACGGCTGGCTATCGTTTGCGGCAGGCCGCCGCGCGCCGGAGAGCCCAGATCCGGTTCGACGCGCAGGCTATTGATCAACCCGCCGTTTGTGAGCGCATCATCAAATACGCGCTGGCGTAGCGGCTCTGCCCAGTGCGTATTTTCCGCCAGCCGCAGATGATGCAGATACTGCATGCAGACAATCAGCGCGGTTGCCGGTTCGCCCCAGGCGATGGCGGCGATAGCCTGTTGCAGCTCGGCTAAACTGGCACCAGGTCCGCCGTACTGCTGCGGTACGGCAAGGCTTAAAAATCCGCGTCGGCGCAGAACGTCAATATTGCGACGGGGAAAATCGCCGCTGGCATCAAGGCTGGCCGCCTCTTCCGCCATCAGTTGGCGGATCTCGGCAAGCTGCCGTGGCCAATCTGCGATTGGGCGATGACTCACGATGCACGCTCCGCCACGGCGCGCAGCGCGGCTTTTTCGCGGGTAATCGGCAGCAGCGCTTTGCCATACTCCTGCGCATCGTTCAGCGGATCGAATCCGCGGATCAGGAAGTTACGCACGCCGAGGTCGTAGTAGTCGAGCAGCGCATCGGCAACCTGCTCCGGCGTACCGACCAGCGCGGTAGAGTTGTGGCCGCCGCCCACCAGCTGCGCGATGCCGGTCCACAGGCGTTTATCCACTACCTTGCCCTGCGCCGCCGTAGCCCGCAGACGCTGCGCGCCAACGCTATCGGGCTTGGCTTTAAAGCCCCCTTCACTCTGCGCCGCCCGCTCGGTGGCGACATGCAAAATATGCTCGGCTTTCTCCCAGGCTTCCGCTTCGCTATCGGCGATAATCGGCCGGAACGATACGCTGAAACCGATCTCGCGCTGATGTTTTGCCGCTTCGGCACGTACCCGCTGGATAGTTTCCGCAGTCTGCGCCAGCGACTCCCCCCATAGCGCGAAGACGTTAGCGTGTTTACCGGCAACCGTAATTGCCGCCTCCGACGAGCCACCGAAATAGAGGGGAATATGCGGTTTCTGCAGCGTGCGAATCGCCGACCAGGCCTGTTGCGCCTGATAAAAATCATTGTCGATGTCCACCGGCTGTTCGGCGGTCCAGACTTTGCGGATGGTATCGAGGAAGGCGTCGGTGCGCGCATAGCGCTGGTCGTGGTCGAGATAATCGCCGTCACGGCGCTGCTCGGCATCATTGCCACCGCTGATAATATGTACCGCCAGCCGGCCGCCAAGCAGATGTTCAAGAGTGGCAAATTTACGCGCGGCGAGAGTTGGCGAGACAAAACCGGGGCGGTGCGCCAGCAGGAAAGCTATCTTTTGCGTCGACAACCCCGCCAGCGCGGTCACCAAAAAGCCGTCGGGTTGATCGGACCAATGCCCCACCAGCAGACGGTCAAACCCCGCGGCTTCATGTGTTTGCGCGAAGCGCACAATATAATCACGGTCAAAAATCGGCCCTACCGGGGCGATGGTTTCTGACGACAGGCGGTGGCCGATCATGCCGAGAAACTGAATGCTCATACAGAACTCCTGGTAGCAAGGTAATGAATGGGCCGCGGCGGCGGCACGTTTTCATTACCCTATACACAGGCACTTAATGATCGAAATGCATTTTTATTATAACTTAATATGCAGAATAAGCATTTAAAAATTTATAGATATCTTTCAATCAGATGCGTTAAGTTGCTGCACAATTTTTCCGGCAAAAAAAGTCAGCGGCTGGCTCAGATTAGCCAGATTCTGCGCGTTTACCAGCCACAGATGCACTTCCGGCTGAAAATCCGCGAGCGCAAGCGTGGCCACTTCATCGCGCCACGGGCTGGCGGCCAGCGCGGCGCGAGGCACCAGTCCAAGCCCCAGTCCCTGCGCCACCAGGCTGATTTGCAGCTGGGCGCCAGCGGTCTCGACGTTCAGCGCAAGCCGCAGCCCCTGCGATTGCAGTTCGCGGATTAGCCCGGCCCGCAGGCCGCAGCCGTCGGGATTCAGTACCCAGCCTCGCTGCGCACAGTCGCGCAGCGCCCCGGCGTGCAGTCGCCAGCTTTTCGCCGCGATGACCACGATATCCAGCGGACACAGCAGCCTTCCGCTGTAGCCGTCAGCAAAGCGCTGCTGTTGTGGTCCCATCGCCAGCACGCCATCCAGTTCGACGCTCTCCAGCCGTTTTTGCAGCAGCCCGCTCCAGCCGCAGGTCACCTGCGGCTCCAGGGCCGGGAACTGCTGGCGTAGCGCGCTCAGCGCCGGCTGGAGGGCGATTTCCGCCACGCTCTGCGGCACGCCGAGACGCAGAACGCCCTGCGGCTCCGCCTCCGGATCGAGCAGCCCGTACAGCTTTTTGGTTTCCCGCTTGATGCTCAGGCACTGCTCATACACCCGATGTCCGGCGGCGGTGAGCGTCAGGGGCCGGGTCTGGCGCTCCAGCAGCGTCACATTGAGGGTTTGCTCCAGACGCTGGAGCCGACGGGTAATCGCCGATTGGGTAATGCCAAGGTATTCCGCCGCCTGATTCAGAGAGGAAAACTGCACGGTAGCCAGCAGAGCATCAATGTCATCGATACGCATACAATCCTTAATGTGTTTTTTGCATATTAATATATGCGTAAATTGCATTTTAATTATATTAACGCCTTTGCTAGCGTAATGACCAGTCCCGACAACAGGAAATCACCATGACCGCACCGCGAGTGGAAAAATTACGCCAGTTCATTCAAGACCTTGATGCCCTGCATCGCCAGTTTACCGATGAGGCCACCCTACTCGACGCCGTCGCCGTGCGCCTGGCTTCGCTGGTGCAAAAAGACGACTGGTTGCCGGAAGAGTACACCCTGCCGCATCCCCACCACTATCAGCAGTATTTGCTGCATGCCGATTCCGGCCAACGTTTTTCGATTGTCAGCTTCGTCTGGGGGCCGGGGCAATCGACGCCGATTCATGACCATCGGGTATGGGGAGCCATCGGTATGTTGCGCGGCGCGGAGGAGAACCAGCGCTACCGACTCGACGAACGCGGTTTGCCGATCGCCACTGGCCCTGCTGAACGGCTTTCTCCCGGCAAGGTAGAAAAAGTCTCATCCCGCGATGGCGATATTCATCGGGTGAGTAACGCGCTCGCTGACCACGTCTCAATCAGTATTCACGTCTACGGCGCTAACATCGGCGGCGTCAGGCGTGCGGTTTATACCGCGGATGGGATCGCCAAACCTTTCGTCTCCGGTTACTCCAACCGTCACTTGCCCAATATCTGGGATCTCTCAAAGGATAATGAATATGCCTGACTACAATTATCGCCAGCCAGCCGAGGTACGCCAGGCGCTAATCGATGGCGCAGAAGTGGCGCTCATCGATGTTCGCGAAGAGGCCGTATTTGCCACTCACCATCCGCTGTTTGCCGCTAATTTGCCGCTCAGCAAGCTGGAGCTGGAGATTTTTCGCCGCGTGCCGCGCCTGACGACGCCGATTACCCTCTACGATAACGGCGAAGGTCTCGCGGAGCAGGCCCTTGAACGGCTGCAACGCTGGGGCTATCAGGATGTCGCGCTACTGGCAGGCGGCCTGACGGGCTGGCAGCGCAGTGGCGGCGAGCTCTTTCAGGACGTTAACTCACCGAGCAAAGCGTTCGGCGAGCTGGTAGAGAGCGAGCGCCAGACGCCCTCGTTGAACGCCGAGGAAGTGAAGGCGCTGATCGAGGGTCCCCAGCCGGTCGTGGTGGTCGACGCGCGGCGTTTCGATGAGTATCAAACGATGAATATTCCCGGCAGCATCAGCGTGCCCGGCGGGGAGCTGGCGTTACGCATCGAAGGCCTGCTGCCGTCGGCGCAAACGACAGTGATCGTTAACTGCGCCGGTCGTACCCGCAGCATTGTCGGTACCCAATCGCTGCGCAATGCCGGCTTAGCTAATCCGGTATACGCACTGCGCAACGGTACCATCGGCTGGACCTTAGCCGGACTGGAACTCGAGCACGGCCAACAGCGTCGCTACGACGCCGATTTCCGCGCCTCAGCGCAACGCGTAGCTGCGGTGACGCAGTTGGCCGAGCGCGCTGGCGTGGCCTTCATTGATGCCCCGACTTTAGCCCGCTGGCAACAGCAGCCGAGCCGCACCACCTATCTGTTTGATGTTCGCAGCCCCGAGGAGTATGCCGCAGGCCATCTGCCGCACAGCGTGAATGCCCCCGGCGGCCAGCTGGTGCAGGAAACCGATCATTATGCCAGCGTACGCGGAGCGCGGATTGTGCTGGTCTCCGACGATGAGATACGCGCGCCAATCGCGGCGTCCTGGCTGGCGCAAATGGGCTGGGAAGTGGCGGTATTACGCGATGTCCGCGTGGAGCAATTGAGCGAACGCGGCGTTCCGCCCGCCAGCGTACCGCCGGCGCCGCAGGCTGAGGAGATAACCCCAGCGCAGTTAGCGGAACAATTGCGCGAACCCGGCACCGTGGTACTGGATTTCACCACCAGCGCTAACTATGTCGCACGGCATATCCCCGGTGCCTGGTGGCTGGCGCGTTCACAGCTGCGTCAGGCGCTTGAGCTCATCCCTTCCGCAAAACGTTACGTTGTCACCTGCGGCAGCAGTCTGCTGGCCCGCTATGCCGTACCTGAAGTCGCGGCATTGACCGGTAAGCCGGTACAACTATTAAGCGGCGGGACGCTGGCGTGGATTGATGCCGGGCTGGCGCTGGAACAGGGCGAGACGCATCTGGCAACGCCGCGCGGCGATCGCTATCGACGGCCTTATGAAGGAACCGATAACTCCGCTGAGGCAATGCAGGCTTATCTCGACTGGGAGTATGGCCTGGTGGAACAATTAGCGCGCGATGGTACCCACGGCTTTAAAGTGTTGTAAGTCACAAACCCGGTGGCGACACGGCCACCGGGAATAGCTTACCTTTATTGGAAATTAAATTTCCGGGGTGGTTTTAAAGCCAACCAGCATCAGGATCGGCTGCTTCTGCGCCGCTGCGGCGTCAAACTGATAGTGGTTGCCCTGACGGTCGCCGCCGATGTACCAGGAGATCTCGGTTTTCCCTTCCGCCAGCGCCTTACGCACCGCTTTATCGATATCCACCATCCGATACTCACGAGATGAATTGAGATACAGTTGAGCATCAGAGTTGTAGCTGCAGGTCGGGCGATGCTTCCAGGTCACGCTCGCCGCGCTCCAGTCATTACTGGCCGGGTAGAAGAAGATCTGGTCCGCGCCGTTAGTTTCCACTTTGCCGCCGTACAGACGCAGGCGATATTTAAACAGCGACGCATCCTGATCTTTCGGCAGCGCCGGGATTTTAAACTTCACCAGGGTCAGGGTTTCCGGGTTGCTGGTACGGCCACCGTTCTTCCAGTTATCGGAAATCTGCAGCGCTCCAGGCGCCCCGAAGTTAACATTCGGCTGCGCGCTCTCGACCACCGCGTTTTCTTCCGCCAGCGAGAAGCTATAAGGCACGTTGGTCCCGCAATCCATGCCTTCATTCATACAGTGTTCGGTCATGAAGTGCGCGCCCTCGACCGTCCAGCCGTTCATGAAATCAGCATGGGCAGTATAGATGCTGCCCCACTTCTCTTCACGTTTATCGCTCTTCATAACCGGGTCCATCGACAGCTCAATTTTCGCCGTGTCCAGTGATTTAATCTGCGGCAGCACGTAGGCGATATTCATATTAACCGTCGGGATTTTTACCGGATAGTCGGCCGGGCAGGCACCGTTGACATCATAGGCGGCGTTGCTGTGACCGTGGCTCGGCTTCAGGTTGACGCCATCCCAGCAGTTGGGGAACTGAATACCGATATTAAACTGCACCGCGTCGCCCGCTTTACGTAGGCCGCAAACCTCACCTGCCTTGTTGCTATAGCCTTTACCGTTAGCGCACAGGAAGGTTATCCGTGAGCTCGGCGCAGTGCCGTGGTGGTCGCCAGCCAGCAGCTCTAACCCCGACGGGAAAGGATGCAGCGGATACTGTTCGACTTTGGTCGCCTGGTAATAGGTTTTCTGATAAGCCGGAGTGACAATTTGTCCATCCGGCAACTTCATTGACGGCGCCCAATAGGCAGAACTATCGGCCTTGTTATCACAGGTGGTTTCCGGCTGCGCGCGCAGGGTTTGATAAGTTGAGACCGCGTCGGTGTGGGTATTGCCGAAGAAATCATGCCACATCGCCTGGTTTGGCATACCGAACATCATAATCGCGTCGTCGCCAAGAGTGTGGCTGTAACCGCATACCGCCTGGGCTTGCGGTCCTGCATGGGCGGAAAAAGCGCTGGCGGCCAGCAGCGGGGTCAGGGCCAGTACAACTGAGTTAGCTTTCATTTTACGATCCTCCTTGTTTGAAGGACCGTAGAGATAGCAAGCGTGCGCCAATGTTACACATCAGCAAACATCATTTTATCTCATTCGCGCATAATCCATGAATACTGGAAGGTTTTCGCCGCCGGAAAATGGGTGCGCCGACGGTACGAGCCGAGCGCCTGCGGCGTGCAGTAGGTACAGCTTCCCAGCCATTCGGTATTTTCCGCCGCCACCCCGGCCTGTTGCAGCACCCGCTGCGCCAGCGCGCGGAGATCGAACCACAGATTATCGTTCCCGGTCGCCTGCGCTTGCCCGGTTTCTGGCGGGGCGAGGCGCTGATGAAACAGCTCGTCATTGTACCGTTTTGCCAGCTTGCCCGCCGGCATGGTCAACAGCAACTGATAAAACTCGGCCGAAACCTCATAGCAGCAGGCGTGAATATGCGGCCCGCAGACCACCACAACGTCTTCTATTGCCACATGATGCTGGCGAAATAGCGCCAGGCTGTTTTCGATAATGCCGCTGGCCGCTCCTCGCCAGCCGGCATGCACGCTGCAAACATAGCGCCCATCCCGCGAGGCCATTAACAGCGGTAAACAGTCGGCGGTGACGACGCCGACCTTTTGCCCACGCAGAGCCGTAAATACCGCATCGGCATGCGGCCGCTCTGCCTGCGGCCCCTGATAATGATGAACAACATTGCCGTGCACCAGCTTAACCGGCGCCATTTCGCTGTACGGAAAAGCGGCGGTTTCGTGCACATCGAGAAAAGCGTAACGAATACCGGGGATATCACTTAATAAGCGGGATGGATAAGACATAACGGCGCATGAATGGATTGGTGGTGGATTTACCGTAGGTCAAAGCCGCTCGATACGCAAGATGTGGATGCTTTGTTCCTGGTATCGCTATATAATTTAATATATATCGCTTATTCTTATCCAACCGGGTTAATCCATGTCACCACACCGTTTACTTTTGGCGCTAACGTTGTTCAGCGCCAGCCTGTTCACCAGCCAGGCCTTTGCCGACCGCACCGTCACCGACCAACTGGGCCGCCAGGTTACGCTGCCGGACCACATCACCCGCGCGGTCGTCCTGCAGCACCAGACGCTAAATCTCCTGGTCCAGTTGAATGCCGGCGACGATATCGTCGGCGTGTTAAGCAGCTGGAAAAAACAGCTCGGGCCGCAGTTTGTCCGCTTTATGCCCGCTATTGAAAATCTGCCGACGCCGGGCGATTTAACTCAGGTCAATATCGAAAGCCTGCTGGCGCTGCATCCGCAGGTGGTGTTCGTCGCCAATTACGCGCCGCAGGCGATGATCCAGCAGATCCAAAACGCCGGGGTTCCGGTCGTCGCGATATCCCTGCGTCAGGACGCGGCGGGCGAGAAAAACAAAATGAACCCGACGATGGCCAATGAAGAGCAGGCCTATAACGACGGGCTTAAACAGGGGATCCGCCTGATTGGCGAAGTCGTCGAACGCCAAAACCAGGCCGAAGCGCTGATTGATTACACCTTTGCGGCGCGGGCAGAAGCTAACGCTCCGGTCGCCGGTATCCCTGACAGCCAGCGGGTGCGCGTGTACATGGCCAATCCAGATCTCAACACTTACGGCTCCGGCAAATATACCGGTCTGATGATGAAGCATGCCGGGGCGCTGAACGTTGCGGCCGCGACGGTTAAGGGTGCCCGTCAGGTCTCGCTGGAACAGGTTCTGCAGTGGAACCCTGAGGTGATCTTCGTCCAGGACCGCTATCCGCAGGTGGTCAAACAGATTGAAAACGACCCGCAATGGCAAGCGATAGACGCGGTGAAAAACCACCGGGTATGGCTGATGCCGGAATACGCCAAGGCCTGGGGATACCCAATGCCGGAAGCGCTGGCGATAGGCGAACTGTGGATGGCGAAAAAGCTCTATCCTTCCCGCTACCGGAACGTCGATGTCGATGCGAAAGCGCAGGATTACTATCAACGCTTCTACCGCGTGAAATGGACGCCGAATGCGCAGTAACCTTCACTGGCCCCTGCTGCACGGAGGGCTAACGGCGGCGACGTTGTTTATCGCTATCGCTTCGCTATGCCTGGGGCAGTACCACCTCAGCCTGAATGAGGTCTTTCATGAGCTTACGCATGGCGCGCCCGATAGCGGCATCGCCGGGCAGATAGTCTGGTCAGTCAGACTTCCCAGGGTAGCGATGGCGCTGCTGGCCGGCGGCTCGCTGGGGCTATGCGGCGCGACTTTACAAGGCGTATTCCACAACCCGCTGGTCGACCCGCATATCATCGGCGTGACCTCCGGCTCCGCCTTCGGCGGCACGCTGGCGATCCTGCTGGGTTTTGACATCATATCGATGATGGGGTGTACCTTCTTCTTCGGCCTAGCCGCGCTGGCGCTGGTTTATCTGATTGCCAGGCTGCAAGGGCGTGAAAACACGCTAGCGCTGATCCTTTCCGGCATTATTCTCAGCGGTTTCTTTGCCGCGCTGGTCAGCCTGATGCAGTACCTTGCCGACACGGATGAAACCCTGCCGAATATCGTTTTCTGGCTGCTCGGCAGCTTTGCCACCGCTAACTGGCATAAAGTGCTGTCCATGGCGCTGCCGGTCGCCGTCGCCGCCGTTATCCTGCTAAAGCTGCGCTGGCGTATCAACCTGCTGGCGCTGGAGAATAAAGATGCGCGCGGTCTTGGCGTTTCGGTGACCACATTGCGCCGCGGAGTGTTGGTTTGCTGCGCGGTGCTGGTCGCCGCCCAGGTCGCGGTCAGCGGCAGCATCGCCTGGGTTGGGCTGGTGATTCCGCATCTGGCGCGACTGCTGGTTGGTGCCGATCACCGCCGACTGCTGCCAACGGCATTCTGGCTCGGCGGCGCGTTTATGGTGGTGGTGGACGACCTGGCGCGCACCTTAACCCAGGCGGAGATTCCGATTGGCATTATTACCGCCCTGCTCGGCGCGCCGCTGTTTACCCTTTTACTCATTCGGTCCCAACGCCGCGGAGTGGCCCAATGAACATTTCATTATCACTGGACGCCCTGCGCTATGGTCATCGTCAGCCGCTCTTCTCCCCGCTGTCAATGCAGTGCCGTCACGGGCAAATCTGGGCGATACTGGGCGCCAATGGTCGCGGCAAAAGCACGCTACTGGATACCCTGACCGGCGTTCTGCCGCCGCTCGCCGGAAAGTTTAGCGTAGAAGGCGGCATCGCCATCGTGCCGCAGTCGTTTCGTCCGGCATTCGGCTGGCAGGTACGCGATGTAGTACTGATGGGGCGCGCCCGCCACGTCGATCTGTTCGCGCAGCCGGGGCCGGAAGATGAACGGGAGGTTCAACAGGCGCTGGCGCAGTTGGGGATCGCCGCGCTGGCCAATCGGCTTTTTCGCGCCCTGTCCGGCGGACAGCAGCAGTTGGTGCTCATTGCCCGAGCGCTGGTCAGTGAGAGTCAGAATATCCTGTTAGACGAACCCTGCTCAGCGCTGGATCTGGCCAATCAACAGATTGTGTTACAGCTAATTAGCGACCTTGCTCATCGGCAGAAGCGCACCGTGATGTTCACCACCCATGATCCGACTCACGCCCTGCAGGTCGCCAGCCATACCCTGCTGCTGTTACCCGGTGGCGAATGGCTGGCGGGAGAGTCGTTCGCGGTGCTCAGCGAGACAAACCTCCGGCGCGCCTACGGGCTGCCGGTCCACAAAATCGATCATCCCGGTAGCGCGGTGCCGTTACTGGCGCCGCAGTTTACGATCCATCGTTAACGGCCAAAAAACCTGCCGCGCGCAGAAAATTCTGCCCTTCCTCAGCGGTGATAAAGCGCCGTAACTGCCGCGCGGCGGCGCTCTCCTCAATTTCTGCCAGCTGATATTCGCAGCAAATATTCCACGGCTCGGGAATGAGTAACGTGCGAAACTGCGCGCTCTCCGTCATCTGAACCGCATAGTGGGCGTAGCCGATAAACAGATCGGCAAAGTCTTCGCCAATTAGCCATGCCCCTGCGGTAGCGCCCGACGGTACAGTGAGCGACGCCCGACCGCCGACCAGCTGTTGCGCCCGGGCCATCAACGTCCGTCCGAGGCCCGGATAGCTGGCCTCAAGACGGGCAAAAAGCTGCCAGGTGTAATCACCGGAAGGATCGCAGCCCGGCGTCGAGGTCGCCAGCCGCAGCCGAGAATCGTGCAGTAACGCCAGCCAGTCAGCGCGATCGGTATCAGGCGTGCGGCGCACGGTCAGCATCAGTCGGTTAGCGGCAAACGAACAGCATTTTATCGCAAGCCCGGCTTGCAGCAGCGCCTGAGGGTGTTCGGTATTCGCACAGGCGAACAGCGAGCAGCGTTCGCCGCCTTCAATGCGTTCGCGCAGCAGACCGGCCGGGCCAAACTGCGCCTCGACCTGAATGCCGCTAAGCTGCTGAAATCGCGCCAGCAGCGGGAGGAAAGCGCTTTTCAGGCTTCCCGCCGCCAGCAGAGTCAATGAAGGGGCCATCACACGAACCGCTATAAAGATGAAAATATAGCGCCAGGATAACGCCTTTTTTGTTGATTCAGTAGCGAATTTCCGCCCGTTCGCGCAGCTGTTCCGGCGTCGCCACCGGCAGCTGGAAGAACTCGAGATAGGCCGGGATCATTTCGAACAGCATATCGGTACCGCGCTGAATCGGACACCCCAACGCCTGCGCCGCCCGCAGTAGCGGAGTATATTCAACGCTCATCACCACCTCGCCGACCCAGGTGCGCGGCGACAGGCGAGAAACGTCCAGCGGTAGCGGATCATCCGCTTTCATGCCTAGCGGCGTGGCGTTGACCACCAGATCCTGCGCGGCGGGATCGCGCTGCATCAGAACGATCTCCAGACGCGGATAGTGCTGATGCAGCCGCTGCGCCAGCGCCTCGGCGGCGGATAAAGAGGTATCGAACAGCGTCAAGGTACTAACCCCTGCGGCCGCCAGCGATGCGGCAATCGCCGAGCCGACGCCGCCGCAACCGAACACCTGCGCCCGCGCCCCTTGTGGTTGAAAGCCCTTGCGCTTAATCCCCAGCACAAAGCCTTCGCCATCGAACATATCGCCGCGCAGGCTGCCGTCGGCTTCGCGGCGGATGGCATTGCAGGCGCCGGCGATTGCCGCCGTCGGGCTCAGTTGGTCTACCAGCCCGCAGGTCGCCATTTTATGCGGCATGGTGACCAGCGCGCCGACGATGTTAGTCATGGAAAACAGCGCTGGCACCAGCGCCGCGTAATCCTCCGGCTTCACCCCCATCGGCACCACTTTGACGTCCGCCTCGCAATGGGCCAGCCATGGGTTATAAATCATCGGCGCTTTAAAACTGGCGGTCGGATAACCAAGATGCGCTATCAGCCGCGTATGACCACTAATGATCATGCCCTACTCCTGTTGTTACTGCGAAAGTTCGATGCGTTTGACATCGCCAAGGATAAACAGATAGGCCACTACGCCAAGCAGCGCCGCGCCGCCGATATAGACCAGCGCGTAGAAAAAACTACCGGAAGCGGCAACGATAAAACCGATAATCAGCGGCGTGAGGATCCCCGCCAGATTGGTGCAGAAATTAAAGATGCCGGCGGTTATCCCGCCCATCCCCTGCGGCGCGATATCGGAAATTAATGTCCAGCCTAGGCCGACCATTCCCTGGCCAAAGAAGGCAAATGACATCATCAGGATCACCGCCAGGTCGCTCGGCAGCCAGTTGGCGGAAATAATGCTGCTGGCCATCATCAGCCCGACGACGATAGGCAGCTTACGCGCCAGATTGGCCGAACCGGTGGCTTTCAGCAGCTTGTCGGAGAGCCAGCCGCCAAACAGCACGCCACCCGCCGCGGCGAGAAACGGCAAGATGGCGAAGAAGCCTACTTTCAACCACGCCATGTGGCGCTCGGTCGCCAGGTACGTTGGAAACCAGGTCAGAAAGAAGACCAGCACGGTATTACCGGCGAATTGACCGACGCTGGCGCCAATCACCTGTCGTTTTGCCAACAGCTGGCGCACCAGCGGCCAGCTAAAAGCGTTTTGCTGCTGCTGCGCGCTAGCCAGTCCGCCGCCACGTAGAATATGTTCGCGTTCACTGTCGCTCAGGCGGCTGTCCTGATGGGGTTCGCGGTAGCAACGCCACCAGACCAGCGCGAACAGGATGCCAACAACCCCGACGCTGATAAACAGCGCACGCCAGCCGAAGCTGCCCATAATCCAGAACAGCAGCGGCGAGAAACAGGCCAGCCCGAGATATTCACCGACGGTGTAGACCGCCGTGGCCTTCGCGCGCTCCTGCTGTGGAAACCAGGTACTCACTACCCTGCTGTTGACCGGAAAACAGGGCGCTTCACTGACGCCAAGCCCGAAGCGACACAGCAACAGCGTTTTCAAGCCAATCGCCATACCGTGAAATAAGGTGAACAGCGACCACAGCGCCAATGAGAGGAAATAGGTCACCTTATTGCCGAAACGATCGAGGAAAATACCGCCGGGGATTTGCGCCAGCGCGTAAGTCCAGGCAAAGGCCGAAAAGACAATTCCCATGATGGCGGCATCAATGCCGAGCTCGGCGGTCAGTTTCGGCGCGGCAATACCGAGCACCGTGCGGTCGAGATAGTTAATCATCGTGCCGACGGCCAGCAGCGCCAGGATCCCGATACGCCGCCGGGAGCGAGGCGCGGTGGTCGCGGTATCCGCCGCCGTCGCCTGGTTATGGCTATAAGAGTTCATAGTCGTTTCCTGTCTTGAGTACAGATGAATGTTGTTATTGTGTTTGCGATGTTGTGTTGTGAACCATTTGCTACGTTTAACTGTACTGCATCGCCGAAAGGCGGACGGCGGCATTCACCGCGCCGTACTGGGCGTAACCGCCGCGCCGTTCGGTCAATTCGAAGAAGAAACGCCCCGCCGCGAATGGACGGGTATAAAGGTGGAGGAATTCGCCGCCGCGGGTATCACGGTCGTAGAGAATTTGCAGGCGTTGCAGCGTCTCTACCTGCGACTCTCCACCGAAGCGCGCCAGCAGATCCTCATAGTAATTCGCCGGGATCGGTAGCGCGTTCAGCGCGGCCTGCGGCAGATTTTCGAGCGTTGCGGGTAAATCGCGGCAGGCAAAAGCGGCGTGCTGTAGCCCGGCGCCCTGATAACAGGCGACCGAACGCGCTATCTGCGTGGCTCGACTTTGCGAAATATTCAGCGCCAGACGGATATCGCCCTGCGGGCTATGAACCGCCAGGCTGCGCACCAGGCCGTAGGGGTCGGGCAACGTCTGTTCGTGTTCGAGACTGAAGCCGAAAACCGTACGGAAAAAGATAATCCAGTTGTCGCGGCTATCGGCCTCCATGCCTAACGCCAGATGGTCAATACCGCAGTAGTCGTCGCGCGGCGCGTCTGCCTGCAAATGAAAATCGCGGGCGTAGATGTCGTCACCGGTTTCAACCAGGTAGATCAGGCTGCCATCCGGGGCGCAAACCGCCGGGATCGAACTCTCATTAGGACCGGCATCCCCCTGCCAGGTGGCATAACCGTAGGCGCGGGCGCGCTCCACAACCGGTGCGCTGTGGCTCACCCGCAGCGCCATTGCGCACAACGAGATGCCGTGGCGCTGATGAAAATGGTCGGCCCAGCTGTGCGGCTGCGCGTTAACAATCACCCGCGCCTCGCCATTACGCCAGAGCGCAACCTGCTTGGAACGATGCTTGCCCTGAAGCTTAAAACCCAACTGCGCCAGGCGCTGGCCAAGCGCGACAGACTCCGCCGGACTGGCGGCAAATTCAATAAACTCCAGGCCGTCATAGTGCGGTAGCGCAGGTGGCGAAAATAACGCCGCATCGCTATCCGCAAGCTGCCGACGGGTCTGCTCTTCGAGCCACAGCAACGAACGATAGCCATCTTTCGCCGTGGCACCCGTGGGCGAGGCGCGAAAGCCGTCATTGAAAATCTCCAGCGACCAAGGTCCGCGATAGCCGCAGCGGGTCAGTTCACAGGCGAAATCCACCAGCGGCAGTTGTCCCTGGCCAGGGAAGCAGCGGAAATGACGGCTCCATTCGAGGACATCCATCTTCATCAACGGCGCGTCGGCCAGCTGTAGGAAGGTGATTTTCTCAACCGGCACCTCGGCAAGGCCTTGTAGATCATCACCGAGCGACAGAATATGGAAACTATCAAGAACGATGCCCATCGCCGGGCTGTTAACCCGCTGCACCCGTTCCCATGCCTGACGCCAGCGGTTAACGTGAGTACCCCACGCCAGCGCTTCGTAGCCAATGACAACCCCCTCCTGCTCGGCGAGATCGGCCAGCGCGCGCAGGTCGGCGACCTGCAGTTCGATATCGGCCGAACAGTCCGGCTGGACGTTGCTACAGAGCAGCATGGTATCGCAACCCAGTTCATGTATCAGGGCGAATTTCCGCTTCGCCCGCTGCAGGTTAGCGGCAAACTGCGCGCGGCTGGCGCCCTCGAAATCGCGAAAGGGTTGAAAAAGGGTGATTTTTAGCCCTAATTCAGCGACAAGGTTGCGAATATCGCGCGGCGTGCCCGTATAATAGAGCAGATCGTTTTCAAAGATTTCAACGCCCTGATAACCGGCCGCGGCGATAGCGTGCAGCTTTTCGGGTAAAGTTCCGGATATCGAGACGGTAGCGATGGAACGCAACATAAGAGTCCTCGGGTCATCATTCGACATGAGCACTGACTATGTATCATTTGGTTCACAGGCGCCAGATTTGGTTGCTAAATTGTGATCATTATGTGTATTTTTTGTCTCCATAGAAAAAGGAGTCGTTATGTCCCTCGTTGCTCATGATGAAGCACAATCCCTGAAAGAGCGCATCTTTGCCGCCGCCATCACCGTGTTTGCCGAATATGGCCTCCCCGGCGCGCGTATGGAGCAGATCGCCATCGAGGCGCAAACCACCAAGCGCATGGTGGTCTACTACTTCAAGAGCAAAGAGCAGCTGTACCAGGCGGTACTGCAACATGTGTATGCGCGGATCCGTGAAACGGAACAACAGCTGGGGCTGGAGCACCTGCCGCCGGTCGAGGCGCTGGTGCAATTGGTGAAATGGAGCGTGCGCTATCACGCCACTCACGCCGACTACATGCGAGTTATCTGTATGGAAAACATGCAGCGCGGCAAGTGGTTGAAGGGTTCCGGGGAGCTGAAACCGCTGAACCGTACCGCGCTGTCGATTATCGAAGATATTCTGCAACGCGGCCAGCAACAGGGGATTTTCCAGGCCGGTCTGCAGGCGCGCGACGTGCATCGGCTGATCAGTAGTTTTAGCTTCTATCAGGTATCGAATTTTTATACTTTTAGCAGCCTGTATCTCGACGATCCGCTGCCTGAAATCGACGACGAAGCAATGGTTTCACACCACTGCGAGATTGCGGTAAAAGCGGTGATTCGGTTCGTTATCTCTTAAGCATTACTTATGTCGGGGCGCGGGGTTTAGTGCCCCGACAACGCGTGAATCACCCTTTCCATCGCCTCGCGGGTGAGCGCTGAACGTTCAATTTTGCTATTTGCCAGCGCGGTGCGTACGACACCGGCAATAACAATATGTTTCGGCTCCTGACCAAGATCGCGCATTTCCAATACCACCTTACCCACTACGCGGCACATTTCCTGATAGAGTTCGTCGTCTTTCGCTTTATTTCCCATTATTAAGACTCGTAAATTATCATTATCAATCAATTCATTATTGATACGATTTTATAATAAAGCAAACTGCGCTATTTTTTTCCACTCAATGAAGCGTTTTACTGCCTTTAATAGGTTTGTAAATATCATAAAACGCCGTTTAATCTGATCCGCTGCGGCAAAAGTGTGTTGCAGCTTCGCGAGCGAATCGTGTGAATTTTGTTACATTAATCACACTAAAAATGAAACGCCGTTTTTATTTTCCTTTTTCGTTTCGGCAGCGTATAATGCGCCTCGATTCTTTCTTGAATGGTTTCAGCGCATTGGACTGCACACAAAAACGTACAAAACATTGCCATTTTTCATGGGCTGAACCGCCAGCACACATTCTTCTGCACGCTCTTTTGTTGTCACCTATCCTTAGAGCGTGGCATTGCAACTTTCGTAACACAGGTTTGACTCCGCGGCAGTGCGCCCCCGGAGCGAGATTTCCATATCCTTCACAACTTAAAGACTAAGACTGTCATGAAAAAGACCAAAATTGTTTGCACCATCGGTCCGAAAACCGAATCCGAAGAGATGTTGACCAAAATGCTGGACGCGGGCATGAACGTCATGCGTCTGAACTTCTCTCACGGCGACTATGCGGAACACGGTCAGCGCATCCAGAACCTGCGCAATGTGATGAACAAAACCGGTAAGAAAGCCGCAATCCTGCTGGACACCAAAGGGCCGGAAATCCGCACCATCAAGCTGGAAGGCGGTAACGACGTCTCCCTGAAAGCGGGCCAGACCTTTACCTTTACCACTGACAAGTCCGTGGTCGGCAACAATGAAATCGTTGCGGTGACCTACGAAGGCTTCACCACCGACCTGAGCGTCGGCAACACCGTACTGGTCGACGATGGTCTGATCGGCATGGAAGTGACCGCGATCGAAGGTAACAAAGTTATCTGTAAAGTGCTGAACAACGGCGACCTCGGCGAGAACAAAGGCGTTAACCTGCCGGGCGTTTCTATCGCTCTGCCGGCGCTGGCTGAAAAAGACAAGCAGGACCTGATCTTCGGTTGTGAGCAAGGCGTTGATTTCGTAGCCGCTTCCTTTATCCGTAAGCGTTCTGACGTGGTTGAAATCCGCGAGCACCTGAAGGCGCACGGCGGCGAAAACATCCAGATCATCTCTAAAATTGAAAACCAGGAAGGCCTGAACAACTTCGACGAAATCCTCGAAGCATCCGACGGCATCATGGTTGCTCGTGGTGATATGGGCGTTGAAATCCCGGTAGAAGAAGTTATCTTCGCGCAGAAGATGATCATCGAAAAATGTATCCGCGCGCGCAAAGTCGTTATCACCGCGACCCAGATGCTGGATTCCATGATCAAAAACCCGCGCCCGACCCGCGCTGAAGCAGGCGACGTCGCTAACGCCATCCTCGACGGCACCGACGCCGTAATGCTGTCCGGCGAATCCGCGAAAGGTAAATACCCGCTGGAAGCCGTTACCATTATGGCGACCATCTGCGAGCGTACCGACCGCGTGATGACCAGCCGTCTGGATTACAACAACGACAACCGTAAACTGCGCATCACCGAAGCGGTTTGCCGCGGCGCAGTTGAAACCGCTGAGAAACTGGAAGCGCCGCTGATCGTCGTTGCCACCCAGGGCGGTAAATCCGCACGCGCCGTGCGTAAATACTTCCCGGACGCCACTATCCTTGCGTTGACCACCAACGAAACCACCGCCCGTCAGTTAGTCCTGAGCAAAGGCGTAGTACCGCAGCTGGTGAAAGAGATCGCCTCTACTGATGATTTCTACCACCTGGGTAAAGAGCTGGCGCTGCAGAGCGGTCTGGCGCGTAAAGGCGACGTGGTTGTGATGGTTTCCGGCGCGCTGGTTCCAAGCGGCACCACTAACACCGCCTCCGTGCACGTGCTGTAATAATTTACAGGTTATTTTATCTTTTTTTAAAGCGCTCCAGTCGGGGCGCTTTTTTTTATTCATTCACTAGCTGTTCTTAATAAAAATGCAAATCGGATTTTACTATTTAATAAGAGATTATCTAAGATGAATCCGATGGAAGCCTTCTGTTTTCACAGCGCTTTTTAAACTAGATCTACGAATTCGATGCTTCTTTGAGCGAACGATCAAAAATAAGTGCATTCGGGTAAAAAAAATATTCTCATCCCAAAAAAGTTTGTGTAATACTTGTAACGCTACATGGAGATTAACTCAATCTAGAGGGTATTAATAATGAATCGTACTAAACTGGTACTGGGCGCGGTAATCCTGGGTTCTACTCTGCTGGCTGGTTGCTCCAGCAATGCTAAAATCGATCAGCTGTCTTCTGACGTTCAGACTCTGAACGCTAAAGTTGACCAGCTGAGCAACGACGTGAACGCAATGCGTTCTGACGTTCAGGCTGCTAAAGACGACGCAGCTCGCGCTAACCAGCGTCTGGACAACCAGGCTCACTCTTACCGTAAGTAAGAGTTCTGGTAATAAAAATGGCGCACATTGTGCGCCATTTTTTTTGCCTGTTGTTTTACCCTACTGCGTCAGTTTAGTGTCATTCTGCTGGCTATTCTGCGCTGACATCTCGGTCGTCGCGCTGCCCGCCCCTTCAGAAACCACCACCGGATAGCCCGCTCTTCGCGACAGCGCTTTTTTCAGTTGCAGGTCATCCACCGCTTTATCGTCAGAAAAGGCGTGAAACGCGGCAGGAAGCGTGTAAGAGATTGTCCGGGTATTTTCCCCTTCAGTTTGCGAAAGCGGCCTGTGGACCTCTACATAGCGTTTACCATCGGGTTCTACCGCGAACTTCACTGGCTGATTGATAATCCGTACCGGCGTGCCGGCGCGCACCTGGCTGAACAGCGCCTTGATGTCGTCAGCGTTCATTCGCATACAGCCGGAACTCACCCGAAGCCCCACGCTATCAGGCGCATTAGTGCCGTGGATCAGATACTCGCCGTTACCGTAGGCCAGTCGCAGCGCGTAGCGGCCTAATGGGTTATTGGGCCCGGCGGGGATCACTGGCGGCAGCTTAATGCCCTTCTCCAGCGAGCGCGCGCGAATACCGGCAGTCGGCGTCCAGGTCGGGTTAGGGATTTTCTGCCCGACACGGGTGGTCATCTCCGGCGTTTCCAGCCCCAACTGGCCAATGCCGAGCGGATAAACCTGCACCTGATTTTGCCCCGGCGGGAAATAGTACAGCCGCAGCTCGGCCAGGTTGACGACAATGCCTTCACGCGGGACATCCGGCAGCAGCATCTGCGATGGGATTAAGACCCGTGTGCCCGGCTTCGGCTGCACCGGCGCAATCGTATCGTTGGCTTCAAGAATCAGCATCGCCGCCGTGTCGAAATGGCGGGCGATAGCCTGCAGGTTGCGATCCCCTTCCTGTACCGTCCAGTATTGGTTTTGGCCAATCAAACGGCTGTTGGCTGGGGGAAGCGGATAATCAACAGCCCAGGCGCCGTGCTGCGCGCTCAGAGCTGCGAGAAGGGTCATTGCGATGAGAGACGCGCGTTTCATACTGAGATTCCTTCTTTCGCTGATAAAACGCCAGGATCTGCGCGGCGACGAAAGCGTTCGCCTTCGTCGCACGTAACAGAATGAAATCTACCTGTTTATTCTAGCTAAGATTTGCGGCTTTCGCGCGAATTGCGCGGATCATCGCTTCAAGGCCCTGCGAGCGGGAGGGGGTAAGATGTTGGGTCAACGCCATTTTTTCAAACCACGGGCGTACATCGAATTCGCTAATATCCTGCGCGGTCATGCGATCATAAAGGATGAATACTACCGCAATCAGCCCTTTGACGATGGCCGCATCGCTATCGCCGCGTAGGGTAATCACGCCGGATGGCCCCTGCTCCATCACGATCCACACCTGGCTTTGGCAGCCCTGAATAATATTCTGCGCGATGTGTTCTTCCGCGCTGAGCGGCGCCAGGCGCTGGCCGAGTTCAATGATGTAGAGATACTTCTCTTCCCAGTTAGCGCAGCGAGAAAAGTTGCGCAGCAATTTGTCTTTGTCTGGTAATGCCGCCATAGTCGCGTCCTTTAACCCAGTAATTTGTGGATCCGCTGCAGCCCGGCCACCAGCCGATCCACCTCTTCCATCGTATTGTACATCGCCAGCGACGCCCGGCACATCGCCGGAACCTGATAGAACGCCATCAGCGGCATCGCGCAATGGTGTCCGGTACGCACCGCGATACCGTAGTTATCGAGAAAACTGCCGACATCGTAGGCATGATGTTTCCCGAGGTTAAAAGCGATGACGCCCAAACGATGTTGCGGGCCGTAAAGCGTCAAATCCGGCACCTTTTTCAGCTCCTGCAAGGCATAGCGCATCAGCGTCTGCTCATATTCGCCGATCTGCTCAAGCCCAATCTCGCTGACGTAGTCCAACGCGGCGCCGAGGCCAATAATTCCACCGGTATTCGGCGTGCCAGCTTCAAAGCGCCACGGCGCTTTCGCCCAGGTGGTGCCCTCCCTCAGGCTGACGGTGGCAATCATCGACCCACCGCCTTCCCACGGCGGCATCTCCTGTAACAACGATTCTTTGGCGTACAGCACGCCGATACCGGTCGGCCCGTACAGCTTATGCGCCGAGAAGACGTAAAAATCGCAATCCAGCGCCTGCACATCCACCGGGTGATGCATCACCGCCTGCGCGCCATCCACCAGCACCTTCGCGCCATGCTGATGCGCCAGCGGGATCAGCGCCGATAGCGGGTTTTCTGTCCCCAGTACGTTCGACACCTGGGTTATCGCCAGCAGCCGGGTGCGGTGGTCAAATAGACCGGGAATAACATCGAGTTGTAAAGTACCGTCCTGGTTGAGCGGGATCACTCTTAGCTCGGCGCCGACGCGGGCACAGAGCATCTGCCACGGCACGATATTGGCGTGGTGTTCCATTTCGCTGACGATAATATTATCGCCGGCCCCGACGTTAGCCCCGCCCCAGCTATTGGCTACCAGATTGATGCCTTCGGTGGTACCCCGTACGAACACCAGCTCTTCCGGCGAACGGGCATTAAGGAAAACGGCCGCCTGCTGGCGTACCTGCTCCATCCGCGCCGTCGCTTCGGCGCTCAGGGTATGGATACCACGATGGACGGCAGCGTAACCATGGCGATAAAACTCGGCTTCGGCGTTAATCACCGCTTCCGGTTTCTGCGCGCTGGCGGCGCTATCGAGATAAACCAATGGTTGGCCGTTAACCTCGCGGCTCAACACCGGGAAATCGGCGCGCAGGCGTTCTACTGAAAATGTCATGCATCCCCTCCCGGCAGGCGCTTGCCAATGCGCGCCAACACCTGTTGTTTCAGCGCGTCATCGCTAATGGCTTCAGTAAGTTCGGCGGCGAAGGCGTAAAGGATCATCTGCTGCGCCGCCTGTTGTTCGATGCCGCGCGAGCGCAGATAGAACAGCTGTTCGTCATCAATACGACCGACGGTGGCGCCGTGGCTGCATTTCACGTCGTCAGCGTAAATTTCCAGCTGCGGTTTGGTATCGACTTCCGCCAGCCTTCCCAACAACAGATTGTTATTGGTCATCTGACCATCGGTTTTCAGCGCGTGTTTCGCGACGTTAATCAGGCCATTAAATACCGCCCGCCCCTTATCGCTGACGATGGTTTTGTGTAGTTGACGGCTGTTGCAGTAGCCAACGCGGTGATCGAGCCAGGTACGGCTGTCGCAGACCTCGTTTTTCACCGGCATCGCCAGCGAGTTAATGCGCAGATTGCTGTTTTCACCGGCCAGACGGGTACTGGTATGGTGTCGTAACACCGCGCCGCCCAGCAGGAAGCTGCTGCTGAATGCCGAAGCATCGCGGCCAAGCAGCAGATCGTTATGGGCGAAGTGGTAGCTTTGCCCATTTTCAAACGCCAGCTTGATATGCTGCAGATGGGCGTTGTCGGCGACAGACATCGTCAGGCGTCCGCCGGTGAAATGCCGCTGCTCATCAAGGCTAATATAGTGTTCGATGATGGTCGCCTGCGCCCCGCTCTCCAGCGCCAGATGATGGCGATAGTGAGCGGTATTAAGCTCGTCGCCTGCCAGTCCGCTGGTAATATGCATCAGCAGCAGCGGTTTCTCCGGGCGCTGATTGCGCTTCACATCGATGCGGGTCACCGTCTGCGCCAGACTTTCGGTGAGATGCAGAAACACTTCCGGCTGTACCGCGTCCGGCAGATGCTGGCGCTGGTTATCAACGCTGACGTCAAAACCGCTAGCGGTGAGATCGTCGCTGAGCGCCGGGCTGAAGCGGCCATCAATAAACACCATCCGCCAGGCGTCGAGGTTGAGCGCCAGCGCGTCGCGCTGCGCCACGCTGAGTGTAGCCGGAGTCGCAACAAACGTGCCGCTTAGCAGCGCGTCCAGCGGTGTGTATTTCCAGTTTTCATGTTTGCGCGTCGGCAACCCCAGGCGCAACAGCTGTTGCAAATGCTGATTGGCCTGCGGCGTGCGTTCTTCGCCCTGTGCTTCAAACAGATGATGCCACTGCTGCAGCGCGTTACTGCTGTTCGGTAAGCCAGCCATAGCCCTGCTCCTCCAGTTGTTTAACCAGAGTGAAATCGCCCGACTTGACGATTCGCCCCTGATACAGCACGTGGACATAATCCGGTTTGATGTAATCAAGGATACGCTGATAGTGGGTGACGATAATAAAGGCGCGTTTGCCGTCACGCAGTGAGTTAACCCCCTCCGAGACAATCTTCAGGGCATCAATATCCAGCCCGGAATCCGATTCATCGAGGATACACAGCTCAGGCTCAAGCACCGCCATTTGCAGAATATCGTTGCGTTTTTTCTCGCCGCCGGAGAAACCGACGTTCACCGAACGAGTTAGCAGATCTTCCGGCATCTTCAGCAGTTTGATCTTCTCTTCCATTAAATCCTGGAAATCGAAACGATCCAGCGCCTCCAGGCCGCGATAGGCGCGTACGGCGTTGAGCGCGGTTTGCAGGAAAAACTGATTACTGACGCCTGGGATTTCCACCGGATACTGAAAAGCCATAAAAATGCCCTCCCCGGCGCGATCCTCCGGGGCGAGTTCGAGCAGGTCTTTGCCCTTAAACTCGACGCTGCCGCCGGTGACTTCGTAATCTTCCCGCCCGGCGAGGGTAGCCGAGAGCGTACTTTTCCCTGAGCCGTTAGGGCCCATGATCGCGTGGACTTCGCCGGGGCGCACCTCAAGGTTCAGCCCGCGCAGGATCTCTTTGTCTTCTACGGCGACTTGCAAATCTTTAATACTTAACATCTTTTTTCCTTAATTATCAGCCGACGCTATGTTCAAGGCTAATAGCCAGCAATTTTTGCGCTTCGACGGCGAACTCCAGCGGTAATTCTGAGAACACGTCTTTACAGAATCCATTGACGATCATTGAGATCGCATCATCTTCGCTAATACCCCGCTGCAGGCAGTAAAACAGCTGATCTTCGCCAATCCGCGAGGTGGTGGCTTCGTGTTCCAGCTGGGCGCTGTTATTGCGGCATTCGACATAGGGGAAGGTATGCGCCCCGCAGTCCGGGCCGATCAGCATCGAATCGCACTGGGTGAAGTTCCGGGCGTTCGTCGCGGTCGGCATAATTTTGACCAGTCCGCGATAGCTATTCTGGCTGTGTCCGGCGGAAATCCCTTTCGAGATGATGGTCGAACGGGTGTTCTTGCCGATATGGATCATTTTGGTCCCGGTATCCGCCTGCTGATGGCCGCTGGTCAGCGCCACCGAGAAGAATTCGCCGATCGAGTTATCGCCGCGCAGAATACAGCTCGGGTATTTCCAGGTAATGGCCGAGCCGGTTTCCGACTGGGTCCACGACATCTTGCTGTTTTCGCCTTCGCACAGCGCGCGCTTGGTGACGAAGTTAAGGATGCCGCCGGTATTGTTGTCGCCGGGGAACCAGTTCTGCACGGTGGAGTACTTCACTTCCGCATCTTTATGAATGATGACTTCAACCACCGCCGCATGCAGCTGATAGCTGTCGCGTACCGGCGCCGAGCAGCCTTCGATATAGCTCACGTAGCTACCCTCGTCGGCGACCAGAATCGTACGTTCAAACTGGCCGGTTTTCTCGGCGTTGATGCGGAAATAGGTCGACAGCTCCATCGGACAGCGCACGCCTTTCGGCACGTAGATAAAGGTGCCATCGGAAGCGACCGCGGCGTTCAGCGCAGCGAAGAAGTTGTCGTTGCCCGGCACTACGGTACCGAGATACTTTTTCACCAGTTCCGGATGATCGTGAATCGCTTCGCCAAAGGAGCAGAAGATGATCCCCTGCTCCGCCAGCTTCTCGCGATAGGTGGTTGCCACCGATACCGAGTCGAAAATGGCGTCCACCGCCACTTCTTTGCCTTCGCGTACCGGTACCCCGAGCAGGTTAAAAGCTTCCTCGACTTCATTTGTCAGGAAGGTGTTTGCCCCGGTCTGTTGCACCGCGCCGGGCTCCGAGGCGCAGGTCTCGTCGCAGTTGCCGCAGGATGGCGCCGAGTAGTAGCTATAATCCTGATAATTAAGCTTATCGTAATGCGCTTTCAGCCAGTGCGGCTCCTCCATCTCCTGCCAGGCCTTAAAGGCGTTGAGACGAAATTCGAGCATCCACTCCGGTTCATTACGACGAGCGGAAATCGCGCGTACCACCTCTTCATTAATGCCTTTGGCCAGCTCATCGGTTTGTAGCTGGGTAAAAAAGCCTTCTTTATAGTTGAGCGGGCCGCCGGTCCAGCTTTTGACATCGTCAGTTGCTTCAGTATTTCGAGACATAGTTACTCCGCCTGAACCCCGAAGCTTTCGCCGCAGCCGCATTCGTGCTGCGCTTTCGGGTTATGAAACTTGAATATTTCATTTAAGCCTTCGCGAACATAATCCAGTTCGGTACCGTCAATGAACGGCATCGCCTGCAGCGGCGCAAACAGCTTGGCACCGTCGCGTTCAAACAGCAGATCGTCGTCCGCCGGCTCGGCAATCATTTCCAGCACGTAGCCAAAACCGGCGCAGCCGCTGGTTTTAATCCCCAGGCGCAGTCCCTGTTTGTCCGGCTGTTTGTGCATCAGATCGCGAATATGGGCCGCCGCAGCGGGGGTCATCGTTAGCCCCTGCCAGTTGAAATCGTCAGGATTAAAGGTGTTTGTTTGTAGTTCCATCGCTCTACCTCATCGAGTGCCGCCATCGGGCCATACCCTCATGTTAGTGATAATGATTATCACTTCAACCCTGCCGGAGCAGGGGTATTCGGCCATTTCGCCCGTTTCTGCGCTTTTCTATAAGCATAGACCCTGGTGAAGGGGTTATCAGGAAGCAATTCTTATATTTAATAGATTGATAAATAATAAGTTATTGAGAATAAGAGCGCAGGCGAAGCGGCAATGGAAAAGATGTATCGAAAATACCGATTTATGCGATAGAGACCGGAAATGGCACTTTTCGTCAGTGTTGGGGATATGAAGGGGGTTAATCTACCGCAGAAAATCACAGGATAAGCAGGTCGTTCATAAAGGAACTCTAATGACGAAGGTCATCAAATTTAGTTCGCTCGCGGTTTTGGCTGTCGTGTTGTGCGGGATATATAAAACCGCGTCGATTGCCATGGCGGCTAGCGCCGATTACTCGCGCGCGGACTGGCTCACCTTCTATCTGATTGCACCGAGCGAAGTTAAACATGCCCCCCTCATCAATGACAGCACGCCGATTCACTTCAGGGCTGCTGATGGCGCCTCCCCCCAGATAGACGAGATTGAATACGCCAGGGATACGGACGAAAACATCTTGTCTGAATACCTACGCGCTTTAGGTTATCGCCAGGAAAAAGATCCGGTATTCGGCACCCGCTGGTCTTTGCAAGGCACCGATAAAAGCGCCTATATTGCTGCGACTGAAAATTCAATCAGGCTGACGTTTACGGATTGAAATACCTGAGACAACGGATAGCAGCTGGCGTTGTCGAACTCCCATCTTACTTTCGCAAACAAGCAACATACTTTTCCCCGCTGCGACGGACGATCTCCCCGGCGTTATTCAGAATCTCCCGCCCCTCGAACGCGCCGTAGATTTGGCTGAATTTCACGCCAGCAAGGCGATGAATGATATCCGTAACCGTTGATGACGGCAGCGGTAGCATATTGGGATAGCTCCACATGAAAGAAACGGCGTTTGCTCCGGGCGCCACCTGGACAATATCGCCGGATAATAGGAGGCCGTCGCCCTGCGCCCCGTGCAGGACGCAGCCACCAGCAAAATGCCCACCCAGGCGAATCAGACTGGCATCGGCCGTCAGTTGCAGGCTATCGCCCTCCCAAAAGGTAATCCACGGGCTGTCTCGCATGACCCACTGGCGGTCATCCCCATGCAAATAGATTGGCGCCTTGAACTCCGCCGCCCAATCCTGCATACAACTGTAGTAATGCGGATGTGAGATAGCGATGGCTTTCAGCCCACCCAGCGCGGAAACCAGCGTTTTTGTCGCCTCGTCGAGGTTGGCGATGCAGTCCCATAGAATATTGCCCTGCGGCGTACGCAGCAGAAATGCCCGCTGATTAATGGCAAAGCCAGGAATAGTGCGAATGCTAAAAAGCGCGCTGTTATGCTGTTGCCACTTATTGCTGTGCGATGCGGTGAGCTTATTTAATGCAATCCACTGCTGGCCGCCCACCGGAATAAATTGCCGCTCGTCTTCGCATATCGGGCAATGTTGCGCAGGGTTTTCGCTAAATTCATATGAGGTACCACAAGCTTTGCATAGCGTAATCGTCATCTCTTTCTCTCTATTCCAGCATCCGATAACAAGCATGGCACAGCTTATTTTAGCGGTGTGGCAGATTGTGCAGAGCGCAAAAACCTACCTGCTTTGGTAGCGTTCTGTGTTTTTTATCGTTTGTCATAACGGGCATAATCAACCGGCACCAGTAGATGAACGATCGCCGGGGAAAAGGATGCGCAAATTTACAGCACTACTATTAATGGGGTTACTTACCGGCTGCTCGGTTAACGCGCCGCAAAGCGCGCAATACAATGCCGAGTACTCCCAGCGCCAGGATATACGCACGCAGAACGTATATCGATTTAAGATCAAACCGCTGCAACCCAGCGGCGGAAAATATTGGGGTGCGGATAATTTAACGCAGGTTTTTTACGTCAGTGATAAAAATGCCGCAGCCATTGAATTACGTTTCAATTTCCCCACCGCCACGCTGCAGGCTTCATCGTTAGACGAGCAAGGGAAAGTAGTAAGTACTCAAACGTTCGCCTTGTTAGCCGAATCCGCGACGCCGCCATCGGGTTCGGACACGAAGTATTTATATCTGACGAAAAGTGGCGAGTTACTTAGCAAATGGCAAAACTGTACTCCGGATATGAGCGTGGGTTGTAGTTGGGGGGGACATCAAATATTTATCACCCACAGCGCCGATCTGGCAGTGCAGTATGCAACCGGTGGCGCGGGTTTAGCTTTTCTGCTGATTCCATTTTACAATTCCGAAGCCCGGCTACAGATTTTCGCCAAAGCGCCAATCGGCGCAGCTGGCGACGAATAGAACGATTCAATTTTGTGATGCGATCGGTTAATTCTTAAAAACAGGGTTGGTTTAGGCAGCGTTTACTCATGTACAATTCGCGTCGTTTGTAAATGTTTACCGATGCAAAGTCGGATTATGGTTTACGGGAGCGAGTGTCGTACAGGATGATTGATATCAGTATTATGTCGATGTGCATGGTAGTGCTGCTGGTGATGAGCGTGTTGCTGGAGTAACCCTCCCCCTACTGTTTTTGTCAGCTTATGTAACCCCGGAATTAAACATAAAATTACCTCGCTGCTTCTCCAGCCGGGAAGCAGTCAGGCTGCGCCTTACCATCCTGCAAAACGGAGTTTACGCCCTTTGTCAGGAGGCAGCCGGAAAAATTTGCCAAAATGGGTTCGCCCGCGGGTATCCAGCGGGCTTTTTTTTGTTTACGAGCGTCTGTCGCGGGCATAAAAAAACCGCCGTGGTGAACGGCGGTTTACTGTTTCAGAGTGAATATGTGCTCGGCGTATTAACTCTTCACTTTACGGTAGATAAACAGCACAACGATTGCGCCAATCACCGCCACAACAAAGCTGCCGAAGTTAAAACCGTCAACCTTGCCAAAGCCGAATAACGTACTGATCCAGCCACCGACTACCGCACCGATAATACCGAGGATCACGGTGACAATAAACCCACCGCCGTCTTTGCCCGGCATAATCCACTTAGCCAAAATACCAGCGATCAGACCAAAAATGATCCAGGAAATGATACCCATGGTTAACTCCATCCTCTTTGTTACCGTGAAAGTATTTCGTAATTAAAATAGTAGCATAATTACAGCGAATGATTTAACAAATATATATTTATTAGATGATTGCTTGCCGTTTCGCTAGCCCTGGTCTACAGATTATTCAGTGCTCGTTAATAACGAAAGGGGTGAAGAATGGGGTATTACGTACTGAAAAAGTCTGATAAGAGCGTCCCACAGCCGTGGTATTTTCTGCTGAAGGCGGACAACCATGAGATCATCGCCACCAGTGAGATGTATTCATCGAAAGATGCGGCCAAAAAGGGCATCGCCTCGGTGCAGAGAAACGGTGCCAGCGAGGTCATTAAGGACGAAACGCAATAAACAAGAAGGGGATGCAAGCGCATCCCCTTAAAATATTCTGCCTACCGTTACACCACGGCGGTGGTCAGTCGTGATGAGCAGCACAAACGCCCCTGCTCATCGGAGATATCGATTTGCCACACCTGATGGCGCGACCCCACATGTAGCGCGGTACAAACCCCACGCACCCGCCCGCTGCGTACCGAACGAATATGGTTGGCATTCACTTCCAGGCCGACCACTTTCTGTTCCCCTTCGGTACACAGATAGCCCGCGACCGAACCCAGCGTTTCAGCAAGAACCACCGATGCGCCGCCGTGGAGCAGGCCAAATGGCTGATGTGTGCGGTGATCCACCGGCATCGTCGCTTCAATAGCGTTATCGCTGATGGCCACAAAGTGAATATCCAGCAGGCCAACCATGTTCCCCTCGCCCATCGCGTTAAGCTGCGCTAGCGAAGCCTGACGTTTCCAAATCATCCGATAATCTCCAGCAGAGCCTGCAGCGGGTGACGCACTCCGCTGCCTTCGATACGCTTCACCTGACTGCGGCAGGAATAACCGGTAGCCAGACAGCGGCTGCGCGGTAAACGCGCCATCGCCTGCTGCCAGGAAAGCGCGTAAATCGCCAGCGAGTTGGCATGGTTTTTCACTTCATGACCATAGGTACCGGCCATACCGCAGCAACCCGTACTGATGTACTCCATTTTCGCCCCAAAACGGGCAAATATTTCCGCCCACTGTTTGGGCGCGGCCGGTAGCGCCGTCACTTCCGTACAGTGGCCAAACAGATACCAGGGTTCGCCGCTATTGTCCTGACCGGCCGATGGCGCTATCGCCTGGGTCAGCCACTCATGCGCCAGCATCACGCGAAAATCGCCGCGTTTCTCGCCCAGCGTCTGGTTATATTCATCGCGATAGCAGAGCACCAGCGCGGGGTCGACGCCAACCATCGGTATATCCAGCCGCGCTACGCGGTTGAGAAAATCAGCGGTTTTCTGCGCGGTACGCGCAAAGCGCGTCAGGAACCCCTTGATATGCTGCGCTTTACCGTTCGGCGAGAACGGCAACAGCACCGGCTGATAGCCAATTTTTTCAATCAGGCGGACAAAGTCAGCCACCACCTGCGCTTCGTAATAGCTGGTAAACGGATCCTGTACCACCAGCACCTTCTTCGCACGCTGTTCGACGCTCATCGCCTCCAGATCCTCAAGCGTGGTATTGGCGGAACGATGGCCTGCCAGCTGCTGCTTGAGCGACGGCACGGAGAGCAACGGTAGATCGACCATACCGATATGTTTTTCCGACAGCTTGCGCATCCACGGCTGATTGATAAAGAAGTTGAATGTTTTCGGCGCCTGGGCCATCAGCGGCGCGTAGGACTCGACCGTCGCGACCAGATGGTCGCGTACCGGACGCAGGTAGCGGCTGTGATAAAGCTGCAGGAAGCGGGAGCGGAATTCCGGCACGTCAATCTTAATCGGACACTGGGTTGAACAGGCCTTACAGGCCAGACAGCCGGACATGGCCTCTTTCACTTCATGTGAGAAATCATATTCGCCTTTACGCGCATGCCAGCTGTTGCGGGTACGCTCGATCAGGGCGCGCAGGCTTACACCTTTCTCCGGGAGTTCTTGCTCCAGTTTGTTCGGGTCTATCCCGCGGTCGGCCAGCAGGCGTAACCATTCGCGCACCAGCGTCGCGCGGCCTTTCGGCGAATGGATGCGCTGATTGCTGACCTTCATTGACGGACACATCGGGCTTTTTACATCGAAGTTAAAGCACAGACCGTTGCCGTTACACTCCATCGCGCCGCGCCAGGCGCTACGCACGGCGATGGGAATTTGGCGATCGTAGGTGCCGCGTTTCACCGCATCGACTTTCATCATCGGCGCGTCAACGCCTTCAGGCGGGCAAATTTTCCCCGGATTCAATCGGTTATCCGGATCAAAAGCGGCTTTCACTTTACGCAGTTCGCTATATAACTCCTCGCCAAAGAAGGCCGGACTGTACTCGGCGCGGAAACCTTTACCGTGTTCGCCCCACAGCAGACCGCCATATTTTGCCGTCAACGCCACCACCTCGTCGGAGATCTGCTTCATCAGCACCTCCTGCTGCGGATCGCACATGTCCAACGCCGGACGAACGTGCAGCACGCCGGCGTCGACGTGTCCAAACATGCCGTAGCTCAGACCATGTCCGTCGAGTAAAGCACGAAACTCGGTGATGTAATCCGCCAGATGCTCTGGCGGTACGCAGGTATCTTCAGCAAAAGGAATCGGTTTAGCGGCGCCTTTAGCATTGCCCAGTAGACCTACCGCCTTTTTACGCATGGCATAGATGCGCTCGACGCCATCCAGTTCATGACAGACCTGCCAGCCAATCACCCCGGCGGCGCCCTGCGCCATCAGCTCATCAAGACGCTGACACAGGGTGGTTACCTGGCCATCTATTAATTCAGCATCATCACCGGCAAACTCAACGATATTGAGCCCCAGCATCTCTTTTTCCGGCACATCGGCGATCAGTTCGCTCACCGAGTGCCAGACGATATCTTCGCGCGCCAGATTAAGGACCTTCGAATCGACGGTCTCCACCGACAGCGCCTTTGCCTCAACCATGAAGGGGGCGTTACGCAGCGCCGAATCAAAAGAGTCATACTTGACGTTGACCAACCGGCGTACCTTCGGCAGACGCGTAATATCGAGCCGCGCTTCGGTGATAAATGCCAGCGTGCCTTCGGAGCCGGTCAGAATGCGCGTCAGGTCGAACTCGCTCATCTCATCATTAAAGACATGACGCAGATCGTAGCCGGTCAGGAAGCGGTTCAGTTTCGGGAATTTATCGATGATCAGCTGACGCTGCGCTTTGCAGCGCTGATAGACGGTACGGTAGATGCGGCCAATCGCTGACTGCTCGCGCCCCAGCGTTTCCGCCAGCGCGGCGGGAATGGGTAAGGTATCAAGGATATCGCCGCCCATGAGAACCGATCGCACCCCAAGCACATGATCGGAGGTTTTACCGTAGACCAATGACCCCTGTCCGGAGGCATCGGTATTGATCATACCGCCGAGCGTCGCGCGGTTACTGGTCGACAGTTCAGGGGCAAAGAAATAGCCGTAGGGCTTAAGAAACTGGTTAAGCTGGTCTTTGATTACCCCGGCTTCTACCCGCACCCATCCCTCTTCGGGGTTGATTTCGATAATACGGTTCATATAGCGCGACATATCGACGATAATCCCCGCGTTCAGCGCTTGACCATTGGTGCCGGTACCACCGCCGCGTGGGGTAAAAATCAGCGATTTAAAGCGTGGCTCCGCCGCCAGTCGCGCCAGTAAAGCGACGTCTGCGGTGGAACGGGGAAACAGAATGGCGTCCGGCAACAGCTGATAGACGCTGTTATCGGTCGCCATGGTGAGCCGGTCGGCATAGCTGGTGGCGGTATCGCCGGTGAAACCTTGTTGCTCCAGTACTTGCAAAAAATTCAGCACCAGCTGAACGACGCCCGGCGCTTGAGAAATCTGTGGGATCATGACGCTTGACCCTGCCTGAATATGTTGTGTTTAGAAGATGTAATAATGCGCAAATTAAACGTTTGCGTGGCGCACTCAACTTTTTATCACATTTTTTTCATATCCGCCCACGAGATTTACGGGCAAAATCAGGCGCGCGAAATTATTGATATTATTATCTGTACATGGAATTACGCTGCGTCAGCATTGAGACGCGACTGGAAAGGTAAATTTTCTCTATGATTAACCAACATCAGCCCCGGGACATACCGCAAATACTGCTGTCGGTGCTGTTTTTGTCCCTGATAATTATTTCCTGCCTGTGGGTTGTGCAACCATTTATTCTCTCTTTTGCCTGGGCCGGCACCGTGGTCATCGCCACCTGGCCGGTGCTGCTGCGTCTGCAAAAGCTGCTGTTTGGCAAGCGCTCGCTGGCGGTGCTGGTGATGACGCTGCTGCTGTTTTTACTGTTCGTTATTCCTATCGCCTTACTGGTGAATAGCCTGGTCGATAATAGCGCCCCGCTGATCAAAATCGTCAGCACCGGCCAGGTAACGCTGCCGGATTTCGCCTGGCTGAACTCGATTCCGCTGATCGGCGATAAACTCTATTCCGCCTGGCATAGCCTGCTGGAGATGGGCGGCGCGGCGATTATGGCTAAGGTTCGCCCTTATATTGGCGCTACCACCACCTGGTTTGTCGGCCAGGCGGCGCACATTGGTAAACTTCTGGTTTACTGCGGACTGATGCTGTTGTTCAGCGCCCTGCTTTACTGGCGCGGCGAGCGTGTCGCCTATGGCTTCCGCTATTTCGCGACCCGTCTGGCCTCAAAGCGTGGCGATGCCGCGGTGGTCCTCGCCGGACAGGCGGTACGCGCCGTAGCGCTGGGCGTGGTTGTCACCGCGCTGGCGCAGGCGGTGCTCGGCGGTATCGGGCTGGCGATAAGCGGCGTGCCTTACGCCGCGCTGTTGACCGTGGTGATGATTTTCACCTGTCTGGTACAGCTGGGGCCGCTTATCGTGCTGGTCCCTTCAATTATCTGGCTATACTGGACCGGCGATACGACCTGGGGCACGGTGCTGCTGGTGTGGAGCTGCGTGGTAGGTACGATGGATAACGTGATTCGCCCGGTACTGATTCGCATGGGCGCCGACCTGCCGATGATTCTGATCCTCTCCGGCGTTATCGGCGGCCTGATCGCCTTCGGGATGATTGGCCTGTTTATCGGTCCGGTGCTGCTGGCCGTCTCCTGGCGTCTTTACGACGCCTGGGTACAGGAAGTGCCGCCACCGCCGCTAGACCCGGATCTGGTTCTGGCGGAGCTCGCCGAGCTTAATGCCAGCCATAACAAAAGCGAAAAGTAACCGAAAGGCGGGGAAACCCGCCTTAAACTTAAGCTAAATTTATCAATCCCCCGCCACTTCCGGCATATTCATGTTCCAGCTCGATATTTACCTCTCATATTCTTCACACTGATTTAACTATTGAGAAGAATCCGATCGACGCCAACAGCCCTGATGCCTACTATTAGCCCACGGTTATAGATCAAGATATTGATTTATAAGCATGGAAATCCCCTGAGTGAAACAACGAATTGCTGTGTGTAGTCTTTGCCCATCTCCCACGATGGGCTTTTTTTTACGTCAAAACCAACCATCGCGAAACGTTGCTGAAGGCAAAAAAAATCCCCGGCATCTCTGCCAGGGATTGGGCTATCCGCGTTGAACTTATTTATTCAGTTCAGCCAGACCTAACCAGGTTTGCACCACGGTATCCGGGTTCAGGGACAGGCTATCGATCCCCTCTTCCATCAGCCAGGCGGCAAAGTCTTCGTGGTCGGACGGCCCCTGGCCGCAGATGCCCACGTATTTGCCCTGTTTTTTCGCCGCGCGGATGGCCATCGACAGCAGCGCTTTCACCGCGTCGTTGCGTTCATCAAACAGCTCAGACACGACGCCGGAGTCGCGATCGAGGCCCAGCGCCAGCTGCGTCATGTCGTTCGAGCCAATCGAGAAGCCATCGAAGTACTCGAGGAACTGCTCCGCCAGCAGCGCGTTCGACGGGATTTCGCACATCATAATGATCTTCAACCCGTTCTCGCCGCGCTTCAGTCCCTGACGTTCCAGCTCTTCGACCACCGCTTTCGCCTGCGCCACGGTACGTACGAATGGCACCATCACTTCCACGTTGGTCAGGCCCATGTCGTTACGCACGCGTTTCATGGCTTCACACTCCAGAGCGAAGCAATCGCGGAAGCTTTCTGAAACGTAGCGTCCGGCGCCGCGGAATCCGAGCATCGGGTTCTCTTCTTCCGGCTCGTAACGCTCGCCGCCCACCAGGTTGGCGTACTCGTTAGATTTGAAGTCGGACAAACGCACGATCACCCGTTTCGGGTAGAAGGCGGCGCCAAGGGTAGCGATCCCTTCGGTCAGGCGGCCAACGTAGAACTCTCTCGGTGAGTCGTAGCCTTTCATCAGCTCGCGGATTTCGTTCTGCAGGCCCGGCTCCTGGTCGTCAAACTCCAACAGCGCACGCGGGTGAACGCCAATCATGCGGTTGATGATGAATTCCAGACGCGCCAGGCCCACGCCTTCATTCGGCAGGCAGGCGAAGTCAAAGGCGCGATCCGGGTTGCCGACGTTCATCATCACCTTCAGCGGCAGATTCGGCATCTCGCCAACGCTTGAGCTCTTCACGCTGAAGTCCAGTAGCTCCGCGTAGACATAGCCGGTGTCGCCTTCAGCGCAGGAAACGGTGACATTCTGGTTTTCCTGGATGCGATCGGTCGCATCGCCGCAGCCGACCACCGCCGGGATGCCCAGCTCACGGGCGATAATCGCCGCGTGGCAGGTACGGCCGCCGCGGTTGGTGACGATCGCCGAGGCTTTCTTCATGATCGGTTCCCAATCCGGGTCGGTCATGTCGGTGACCAGCACGTCGCCAGGCTCGATGCGGTTCATCTCACTGATATCGTGAATAACCTTGACCGGGCCGGCGCCGATACGGTGGCCGATAGCTCGCCCTTCGGCAATGATCTGCCCCTGGGCATGCAGCGTATAACGCTCCATCACCTGACCGCGCGAACGGACGGTTTCCGGGCGCGCCTGGACGATAAACAGCTTACCGGTATGGCCATCTTTCGCCCACTCGATATCCATTGGGCGACCGTAGTGCTTCTCGATCTGCACCGCCTGCTTCGCCAGCTCTTCCACTTCCTCGTTGGTTAACGAGAAAACATCGCGCTGCGCCTGCGGCACATCTTCAATGCGCACCTGCTTGCCGTGTTCCTGAGTCGGCGCATAAACCATGCGGATTTTTTTCGACCCCATGGTACGGCGCACGATAGCCGGGCGATTAGCCGCCAGGGTCGGTTTATGGACGTAAAATTCGTCCGGGTTCACCGCGCCCTGCACCACCATCTCGCCGAGCCCCCACGCCGAGGTGATAAACACCACCTGGTCGAAACCGGACTCGGTATCGATGGAGAACATCACGCCGGAGGAGGCCAGGTCGGAGCGCACCATCCTCTGCACCCCGGCGGATAGCGCCACGCCGCGGTGATCGTAACCCTGATGCACGCGATAGGAGATCGCGCGATCGTTAAACAGTGAAGCGAATACGTGCTTCACGGCAACGAGCACGGCGTCAAAGCCCTGCACGTTGAGGAATGTCTCTTGCTGACCGGCGAAGGAAGCATCCGGCATATCTTCCGCCGTCGCGGAAGAGCGCACGGCGAACGAGGCCTCGGCGTCATCGGCGGACAGCAGGTCATAAGCTTCGCGAATCGCGTTTTCCAGTTCGCTCTGGAAGGGGGTGTCGATGATCCACTGACGGATCTGCGCGCCCGCTTTCGCTAATGCGGAAACGTCGTCAATGTCGGTTTCATCCAGCAGTGCATAAATGCGCTGGTTAACACCGCTTTGGTCCAGGAACTGATCGAAAGCATCAGCGGTGGTGGCGAACCCGTTTGGTACGGAGACACCCATACCGGACAGGTTAGTAATCATTTCACCAAGGGAGGCATTTTTGCCCCCAACTCTGTCTACATCATTCATGCCGAGTTGGTTATACCAAAGCACCAGCGGTGACGAGCCATTGTTGGACATCGAGACAATCCTTTTGTGATTTAATACAAATTATAGAAAACACACGATCGACTACGGTATTCATCCTGACATATTTATGCCGCTGAAAAAAACGGTGAATCGTTCAAGCAAATTAATTTTCTGTTTTTCGGATTGTTTTCCAGAATTGTCTAACTCTATGATTAAAATGAACTCTATTGATATTTGATACAAATAATGGGCAAAATCAGAAACTGGACCTGCCATTTCATTAAAAACAAAAATAGCGTTTCATTTTTTTAAGTGAGACAAAGGTTAAAGCTCTGTGCTTAAATTTACTCTGCTTTTAGATAATTATACCGGATGGTCAAAATGGACAGTGCTGTAGATCGCCACGTATTTTATATTTCTGACGGTACCGCTATTACGGCGGAAGTTTTAGGCCATGCGGTAATGTCGCAATTCCCGGTGGCTATCAGTAGCGTAACCCTGCCGTTCGTCGAAAACGTCAGCCGCGCCCGGGCGGTTAAAGAGCAAATCGATGCCATTTTTCAACAAACCGGCATCCGGCCGCTGGTCTTCTATTCCATCGTTATCCCCGAAATTCGCGACATTATTTTGCAAAGCGAGGGGTTTTGTCAGGATATCGTGCAGGCGCTGGTAGCCCCGCTGCAACAAGAGTTACATCTGGATCCCACGCCGGTGGCTCACCGCACCCACGGCCTGAATCCCGGTAACCTGATTAAATACGATGCGCGTATCGCCGCCATCGATTACACGCTTGCCCACGATGATGGCATCTCGCTGCGCAATCTCGATCAGGCGCAGGTGATCCTGCTCGGCGTTTCGCGCTGCGGCAAAACGCCGACCAGCCTGTATCTGGCCATGCAATACGGTATTCGCGCCGCTAACTACCCTTTTATCGCCGACGATATGGATAATCTGGTTCTCCCGGCCTCATTAAAGCCGCTGCAGCACAAGATGTTCGGTCTGACGATTAACCCGGAGCGACTGGCGGCAATCCGCGAAGAGCGCCGGGAAAATAGCCGCTACGCCTCGTTGCGCCAGTGCCGCATGGAAGTGACCGAAGTCGAAGCGTTGTACCGCAAAAATAAGATCCCCTGCCTCAACAGTACCAACTATTCGGTAGAGGAAATTGCCACCAAAATCATGGATATCATGGGGCTGAATCGCAGAATGTACTAACACACTAGTACATTATTGAAAATTTGTTTATGCTATCGCTCGTGGCCTATACAGGATCATGCCCTGCTCTTGCAATAAGCAGGGATTGGTTTATCGTGATGCGCATCACTTCCCGGCATTTTCGCCGCGGAAGAAACAGATTTTTGAGACCCCAATGAATAAAACAGACGAATTGCGTACCGCGCGCATTGAAAGCCTGGTAACGCCCGCGGAACTGGCGCAGCGCCATCCCGTGACGGCCGAGGTTGCCGCCCACGTCTCCGCCTCCCGCCGGCGGATTGAAAAAATCCTCAACGGCGAAGACCGCCGCCTGCTGGTAATTATCGGCCCCTGCTCCATTCACGACCCTGAAGCGGCGCTGGAATATGGGCGCCGCCTGCAGGGCATGCGCGAACGTTACCAGCCGCAGCTGGAAATTGTCATGCGCACCTATTTCGAAAAACCGCGCACCGTCGTGGGCTGGAAAGGTCTTATTTCCGACCCCGATCTCAACGGCAGCTACCGGGTCAATCACGGTATCGAACTGGCGCGTCGTCTGCTGCTGCAGATCAACGAGCTGGGTATCCCAACCGCCACCGAATTCCTGGATATGGTGACCGGGCAGTTTATCGCCGATCTGATTAGCTGGGGCGCCATCGGCGCGCGCACCACCGAAAGCCAAATCCACCGCGAGATGGCCTCGGCGCTCTCCTGCCCGGTTGGTTTTAAAAACGGAACCGACGGCAACACCCGTATCGCGGTCGACGCGATACGCGCCTCGCGCGCCAGCCATATGTTCCTGTCACCGGATAAACAGGGCCAGATGACCATCTACCAGACCAGCGGTAACCCGTACGGCCATATCATTATGCGCGGCGGTAAACGGCCAAATTATCATGCTGCGGATATCGCCGCCGCCGGCGAAGCGCTACGCGAATTCGATCTCCCTGAGCAACTGGTCGTCGACTTCAGCCATGGCAATTGTCAGAAGCAGCATCGCCGTCAACTGGAAGTGTGTGCCAATATCTGCCAGCAGATCCGCGAGGGCTCCACCGCCATTGCCGGGATCATGGCGGAGAGCTTCCTCGCCGAAGGGACGCAAAAAGTGATCCCCGGTCAGCCGCTGATCTGGGGCCAGTCGATTACCGACCCGTGCCTGAGCTGGGAAGATAGCGAAAAAATGCTCGCTGAACTGGCTGCAGCCACCGCTACACGGTTGTAATCCCTCCCCCCGCCGCGCTCGCGGCGGGATTTCACCGCTCGCCGTTCATCCTATGCGCAATAACTACCTGAAATGGTAAGCCACAACAAAAAAGGCTTGCCGTGAAAATTAACATTACTGATAATGATTATCATTGTTGCTTTTATTTTTATTTTGGTGCTATGACGCGTATGGATAACACTGCCACAGCTGAGAAAACGAAAGACAATGCTCCCTATCCCCTTGCCAGCGATCGCCAAATCAGCAGCCGGACGCTGTTGGGTGCGGAAGGTCGCGTGGTGATCGAACATGACGGTCAGCGCTATCTGCTGCGCCAGACCCACGCCGGTAAGCTAATTTTGACCAAATAAAACCCCGCGCGATGGCGAGGCTTTACGGTTAGCTGGAGCAGCTCACTTCCAGATGTTTACCCCAATCAGGCGGGCGGCTGGCATAATCATCTGTACGATCGGCGAACGGCTGCGCGAGGGCTTCATGCAGACGTTCCAGCTCGCGCATATCGCCAGCTTCGGCCTGTTCTATCGCCCGCTGCGCCAGCCAGTTGCGTAGCACCAGCGCCGGGTTGACGCCCTGCATCCGCTGCTGGCGTTCGCTATCGTCGATCTGTTCATCGCGCAGCCGCGCCCGGTAGTCGGCAAACCAGCTATCAAAGGCCGCGCGGTCGATAAACTCATCACGCAGCGGCGATGCCGCGCTGTGCTGCTCGCTTTGGCTCAGCATCCGGAAGGCACGAGTGTAGTCACTCCCTTCACGTTCCATCAGACTGAACAGTCCATCAAGCAGAGTGTTATCACCGGTTTGCTGAGTATAGAAGCCGAGTTTGTCGCGCATGCGGCGGCCGTAGGCAGTCAATAAGGCAGGCTGATAGTCATCCAGCGCCGCGTTCAGCGCGTCGGCGCTGATGAACGGCGAGAGCGACTGGGCCAGACGCTGCAGGTTCCACAACCCTACCGCCGGTTGGTTATCAAAGCTGTAGCGCCCCTGGTAATCAGAGTGGTTACAGATAAAACCGGGCTGGAAATCATCGAGGAAGCCATACGGACCATAATCCATGGTCAGGCCAAGAATCGACATATTATCGGTATTCATCACCCCGTGGGCAAAGCCAACGGTCTGCCAGCTGGCGATCATTTCCGCGGTACGCGTGACAACGTCACGGAACCAAAGAATATACTTATCCGCCTCCTGCTGCAGCTGCGGCCAGTGGTGTTCAATCACATAATCTGCCAGCTGCTGAACTTTTTCCGCTTCGCGACGATAGTAAAAATGTTCGAAATGGCCAAAGCGGACGTGGCTTTCGGCGATGCGCATCAGCATGGTGCCGCGTTCTTCGCGTTCGCGGTAAACCGGCGTGTCGCTGGTCACCATCGCCAGCGCGCGGGTGGTTGGGATCCCCAGCGCATGCATTGCTTCGCTGGCAAGGCTTTCGCGGATAGTCGAGCGCAGTACCGCCCGGCCATCGCCCATTCGCGAATAGGGCGTCAGACCGGCGCCTTTAAGATGCCAGTCAAAACGTTGACCATCCGGCAACTGCTGCTCGCCAAGCAGAATTCCGCGCCCGTCGCCAAGCTGACCGGCCCAGGCGCCAAATTGATGGCCGCTATAGACCTGCGCCAGCGGCGACATTCCCGGCAGCACCGCTTCGCCTCCCCAGACGCCCGCCCCATGTTGCGGATTAAATAACGTCTCCGGGACGCCCAGCGTTTGCGCCAGAGCGGTGTTGCGCCAGATGAGACGCGCGTTATCCAGCGGCGTGGGCGCCAGTGAAGTGTAAAAACCCGGCAGCCGATCGCGCCAGTGAGTAGTAAAAGACAGGGTCATGGTTCCTCCTGCCGCCAGTGTAGTGCCTTCAACAGGGGATTAACACGGGCGAACTGCAGGGTTATGGCAATTAAAAAAGGGAGCTCTCGCTCCCTTTTCTCGCCAGATGCGGGTTAAATGCGCCTCGCCTGCCAGAATTTCTTATTCCAGTAGACGTTGTCCAGCGACGAGCGGGTTACGCCCTGACTGGTGGAGGCGTGAATAAATTGATTGTCGGTATCATAGATACCGACGTGCAGGCCGCTTTCGCCGGAGCCGGTTTTGAAGAACACCAGGTCGCCGGGCAACAGATCGCTTTTATCAATACGGGTGCCGATTTCCGCCTGCTCGCGAGTTTCCCGCGGCAGCTGCATGGCGAATTTGTCACGGAACGTGCGTACCACAAAGCCCGAGCAGTCGACGCCGCGTGGCGTCATGCCGCCATAGCGGTACGGCGCGCCGCGCCAGTTGCGCAATTGCTCATTGAGATTGGCTACCACGGTAATGGAATCAGCCAGCCGTGGATTCGGCGGCGGCGCGCGGTGGCTGCTACAGCCTGCCAGCACCATCGCCGCAATAAGAATGAACCACACACGCATCTCAGACGATTCCTCTGTTCCCTGTCCTGTTATTGCAATAATTTAGCTTGTTTAGCGGCTTACAGGCAAGATCCTTACCCGCTACTGTGACGCCACGAGCATAAGATGACCCGCGACTTCCACCCGCTGGAAAGCGATATGATAAGCGGCGGTCAAATTCTCTTCACTTAACACCTCGTACGTTTCCCCGCAGGCAATCATCTGCCCCTCACAAATGAGCCACGCCCTCTGCGCATGACGCAATGTATGGTTGAGATCGTGGCTGCTCATCACGATAGCGATCCCCAGCGCGCACAGCGACGCCAGCACGTTATCCAGCGCCGCCTGCTGCGCCACATCAAGGCTGTTCATTGGTTCATCCAATAACAACAGCTGCCCGGCTGGATTCGCGCGCCGGTGAATCTGCAGGATCACCGCCGCCAGACGCACCCGCTGCCACTCGCCGCCGGAGATCTGGTTGACCTGGCGCCCCAGCTTATCGCTTAAGCTCAGTTGCCCGGCAATCTCGTTGAGCAACTCCTGCGGGGCGCTATCCTGCATATGTAACGACAGATAGTGCCACACCGGCATCGCGAAGGGCGGGAGCTGCTGCTGGCTCAGATAGGCGCGATGGCGGGCAAGCTCCGCTGCGGGCCACTGAGCCAGCGCCCGCTGGTTAAGCGTAATCAAACCGGGACCGCTGGTCAGCCCGGCCATGCGCGCCAGCAGGGTACTTTTGCCGGCGCCATTCGGCCCCACCAGATGGACTATCTCTCCGGGCCGCACGTCAGCGGTAAACGGCGACAGCCGCCCCGCTTCCGCTACATCCTGTAGCTCCATCAAAAACGGCATTATTGCGCCAGCGCTCCTTTTACCGCAGCCAGCAGTTGCGGATCGTCCGGCGTCATATCCGGCGAGAAACGCTGAATCACCTGGCCATCGCGACCAACGAGGAATTTTTCAAAGTTCCACAGGATGTCATCAACGTACAGCGGTGCGCGCCCTTTACTAGCCATCCGCTCATAAAACCCGCTCCCTTCCGGTGCGACGGCCTTCGGGGCGGCGGCAATCAATTTTTGATACAACGGCGCGCGATGTTCGCCGTTGACGTCAATTTTACTGAACAGCGGGAAGGTGACGCCGTAGGTCATGCTGCAGAACGTTTTAATTTCTTCTTCGCTGCCCGGCTCCTGGCCGAGAAACTGGTTACATGGGAAGCCAAGGACGCTAAATCCCTGCGGGGCAAACTCTTCTTGCAGCGCTTCCAGTTGCTCATACTGCGGCGTGAGGCCGCATTTTGAGGCCACGTTAACGATCAGCAGCACCTTTCCGGCATACGCTGCCAGGGTGGTTTTCTCGCCATCAATGGTCGTCACTTCGGTATTAAGAATGTCGTGTTGCATAGCCTTCCCTCAGTCAATAATGCAGGTTAAGAAGATCCCTATCTACTGTAGCGGATTCAACGCGCTTGATTCTACTTTGATTCGCGGGCAAATGTCGCTTGATGTGACAGCGCTGCGCTTGCCAACGGCAACATGAATTCCTCTCAATATCCGCAGCGGACAAATCAGTGTACAGTGTGAAAAGTATGTAATAGTGTTTCGTTACTTGTTAATTTAAGAGAGTTTTTAGAGATGAAGAAGTTGTTAAGCTCGGTGTTAATCGCCACATCGGTGGCGCTGTTATCCGCCTGCTCTCCGGACGATAACAATAAGGTTAAAGTCGCGATCAATACCGGCCCGGATGAAGCTATCTGGAAAGTCGTAGAGCAGGTAGCAAAAGATAAATATAACCTCGATGTTGAGGTTATCTCTTTCAATGATTACGTCCTGCCGAATGAAGCGTTAAATAATAAGGATGTCGACGCTAACGCTTTCCAGACGCTGCCTTATCTCGAAGCGCAGTCGAAAGAGCGCGGCTATAAATTCGCCATCGTCGGTAAAACATTCGTCTTCCCGATTGCCGCCTATTCGCGCAAAATCAAAAATATCAGCGAACTGCCTGACGGCGCGACCGTCTCTATCTCTAACGAAACTACCACGCTTGGCCGCAGCCTGCTGCTGTTACAGGCGCAAGGATTAATCAAGTTGAAAGACGGCGTAGGCTATCTGCCCACTACGCTGGATATCATTGATAACCCGAAACATCTGAAGATTGTCGAAGTCGATACTCCGCAGCTGACCCGTACGCTCGACGACCCGAACGTAACGCTGGCCATCATCAACACTAATTTCTCGGCGCAGGTCGGTTTATCCGCCGCCCGCGATGGCCTGTTTATGGAAGGCCCGGATTCACCTTATGTCAATGCGATTGTGGCGCGCGAAGATAATAAAGACAGCAAGAAAATTCAGGAGCTGAAAGAGGCCTTCCAGACCAGGGAGGTCGCCGATAAAGCGCAGGAAGTCTATAAAGGCGATGCCATCAAAGGCTGGTAAGCGTCCCCCGACGCCGTCCATGCTGACGGCGTCTCCCTACCCCCGTCGCCCTGAACGCAGCAGCAACCAGATGAACACCGGCGCCCCCAGCGTCGCCGTCACCACGCCGATCGGTAATTCCGCCGCCGATAACGCCAGCCGGGCGATGATATCGGCGCCGAGCAGCGCGCTGGCGCCAGCTAACAGGCAGGCGGGAAGCAGCACCCGATGATCGCTCAGGCCGCACAGGCGCAAAATATGCGGGATCACCAGACCAATAAAGCCAATCGCCCCCGCCAGCGCCACGCTGACGCCGACCAGCCAGCCGGTGGCCACCACCAGTAGTTTGCGCCATAGCCACAGCGGCAGGCCGAGCTGACGCGCCGAGACTTCGCCCAACGCCAGTAAATTCAGCGGCTGCGATTGCCAGCATACCCACAGCAGCACCGGTAGCAGCGCCAGCATCAGCCACAGCTGCTGCCAGTCGACACCGCCAAAACCGCCCATCATCCAGTACATCAGCTGGCGCAGGTCAAAAGAGGTTGAGAAATAGACCGCCCAGGTCATCAACGCGCTACAGATAATGCCGAGCGCCACGCCCGCCAACAGCAGACGGCTGGTGGACAGGTGACGCCGGGCGAAACGGAGCAGAATAAAGGTAATCAGCAGCGCGCCGGCAATGGCGCACAGCCCCAGCGCCCACATGGGTAACACGCCGTGGCCTAACAGCACGGCGGCAATCAGCCCAACGCCCGCGCCGTTAGAGACGCCCAACAGTCCCGGTTCCGCCAGCGGGTTTTCAAACAGCGCCTGCATGATCGCGCCGGAAAGCGCCAGCGCCGCCCCCACTAACAGCACCGCCAGCGTGCGGGGCAGACGGATTTGCCAGATAAACAGCTCGCCTTTGGCGCTAAACCACTCCTGCGGCGGGATCCATTGGTCGCCGGCGCACAGGCTAATAGTCAATGTGACGAGCAGGATCAGCGTTAAGGCGGTTAGCCAACGACGGTTATGGCGCTGTTGAATATCGGCAAAGGTCTGCATAAGTCCCGGAGGCAAGTGAGCGAGGTGATTGATTTTACGGTGGCGATGGCGGGGAGAAAAGGAAAAACTCTGAGTCATCACCACGCTGGCGCCAGCGCTCCTCGTGACGCCAGCGTGGGAATGGAATTTACACCAATACCTGGAACAGTAACGCGAAGAGAATGATATTCGCCACCACAATCGCCCAGCCGTTATACAGCATGTATTTCAGGTGGGTAGACTGCGCCAGCCCCATTTGACCAAACATATCCGAAGAGGGGAATGGGCCAAACCAGTCGACCTGCGAAGAGGCCAGTAACACCGCGGTAGTCCCCTGCGGCGGCACGCCGGCGGCCATTAGCATCGGGCCGAAAATTTTGTGGGTGAAGGTCATCTGCGCCACCGCCGCCCCCGGTACGTGGCCAATAATATTGAAAGCGAAGATGCAAAAGCACAACCAGGCAGGCGAAATACCTTCCAGCAGCGGCTGGGTATAGTCGAGCAGCCCCTGATAGGCATGAAGGCCATCCATCAGCTCCAGGATCGGGTTATACAGCCAGTAGAGGATAAACATCCACACCAGACGGCCACAACCGTGGTACAGCGCCTGCAGGATCTGCGTCGGACGCAGGCCGCCCACCAGCCCGGTAATCAAGGCCACCAGCAGCATCACGATAATCGCAAAGCTGAATCCGGCTTTGATCACCACGCCAATGACCGCCATCACAATAATCGTTGCCGCGAAGGCCAACGCGCTGAGCTTACGCCGACGCAGCTGCGCAGCGCTCAGTGCTTCTGTTGGCTTCTCCGTGAGATCGACTTCATAGCGTAGTTTTCCTTCGGTCATCTTCTGGATCCGCCCCGCCATCACCCAGCCAGCCAGCAGCGTCACCGCGCTCATCGGCAGCCCCACGTACAGCAGATAATCCGGATAGCTTAATCCGCCGAGGCTCAGGATAGTCACGGTGCTGGGGGTAAACGGCCCGGTAAACAATCCCACGGATCCGGCGGTCATCATCAGCGCGGCCACCGTCGGCGGAGTCAGGCGTACCGCTGCCGCCACCGGGATGATCACCGCGACAATAATCGCGTTACCACCAGCCATCGTCCCCAGCGAGCCGCAGATTAAAATCGAGGACACCACAATGCCAAACTTCACTCGGGTCTGGCTGGAAAGGCCGATGCGGTGAACCACAAATTTCACTAACTCAACCGCGGCGCCGGTACGGGTGGCGACTTCGCCCACCCCGGCGCCGAGCATAATAATCAGCCCGACGGTGGCGATAAATGAACCGGTGGATTTCGCCAACATGGTGCCCATTTCCGGCAACCCGGTGGAGGTCATAATCATGGCGATAATAATTGAAGAAATCACCGCCAGCACAATATCGACACCGACCAGAGACAGCACCGCTAACGCCACTAATGGCGTAAAGCCCAACAGGCCGAGTTCATTACTCGGGCGGCCATGGCACCACCACGCGGTCAACACAAACAGCACCAATAACAGGCCAATAATAACGTTTTTTCTTGTGATATTTCGTCTGGCGAGCGTATTGCCAGCGAGCGTTGAGTCACTCATATAACTCCTTAAAGCCATTAGAACCGACCGCGATTGCAGGTTGGCGTATTCGGGCCTGCTCAGAAAATATCCCCCCTCGTTATCATTATTGGCTTCATGGCCTGAGGGTTTGTAGGGTACAAAGGGAATGGTTCTGAGAACGTAAAAGACCGCCTGAAGACGGTACCAGCAGCACAATATGTAACCGGAGCGCTGATTGGCGATTAAATTTATGTTAATTTAGTGTTAGTAGAAAATGACTTTTTATCGGCAAGCTATAACCCTGAGTTAACTGTTCATGAAACTGCGCCATCTGGAAATCTTCTACGCCGTGATGACTTGCGGCTCTCTTTCACGTGCGGCGGAATCGCTGAATATCTCCCAGCCGGCCGCCAGTAAAGTGTTAAAAAACGCCGAGCTTAAGCTCGGTTTTAAGCTGTTTCAGCGGGTACGGGGTAAGCTGCTGCCAAGTAGCGAAGCGCTCACACTTTTTGAAAAAGCGCAGAGCATTTATCAGGATCTCGATAACCTGCGCCTGCTGGCGGATAATCTGGCCCGCGATCCGCGCGCCAAAATTACCTTAGGCTGTTTACCAAGCCTCGGATTAAGCCTGGTGCCGGAGCTGGTGACCGATTTTTATCAACAAAACAGTAATCTGGTGATGACCTTAACCACCGAGCATACTGAGACGCTGGTCAAGAAATTGGATCTGCGCGAAATAGATTTAGCGCTGACGCTGCAGCCGGTCCAGCAGGGGGAGATCATCACCACCCTGATTGCCGAAGTGCCGCTGGTCTATATCGACCGCGACTACCGACAAGGCGCGGTGGACATCAAAGAGATCGATCAGCAGCGCTGGATATCGCCGGGGCCGCATTCGCTCTCTGCCGCCATCGCCACCCGCCGTGATTTTTCCACTACCCGGCTTAATGTACAGACCTACTACATGGCCACCGAGTTCGTGAAGCGCGGTATCGGCTGCAGCATCACCGATATCTTCTCGGCGCGGCATAATCTGTCGCCGGAGATGATTCACCCGATTACGCCGCCGATGAAAATCAACCTATGCCTGCTGCGTCGCGCCGATGTTTCGCTCAGCCCCATCACACAGAAATTTGTCGATTTTCTGTGTAAACAGCTGCGTCAACAGCTCAAAGAAATTAACCTGCAGTTATACCCTGACCATAAAAAGTCAATTGCGCCGCTGGGGTAAATGCTTTGACATAACCGCAAGATATTTATCAGCGGTGGATATATCAGGTTATGAAAAAACGCATTGTGATTATCGGCGGCGGCGTGGTAGGGCTGGCCACCGCCTGGGTATTAATTAAGAGCGGACACCAGGTGCAGCTACTGGAGCGCAACGCCGAGCCGGGCAGCGCCACAAGTTTCGCCAACGGCGGGCAATTAAGCTACCGCTACGTGGCGCCGCTTGCCGACCGTGGCGTCCCCCTGCAGGGGATTAAATGGATGGGCAAAGCCGATTCGCCGCTGAATATGCGCCTGCAAATGTCTTTCCAGCAGTGGCGCTGGCTGTTGCAGTTCCTGCGCGCCTGCAATAGCCATAGCAACAAAATTAACGGCGATCATATTTTACGCTTATCCCTGCTCAGCCGTCAGGTTATGCAGTCGTGGCTTAATGAAGATAATCTTGCTGATTTTCACTGGCGGCGTAGCGGTAAACTCATTATTCATCGCCGGGAGTACGACTTTCATAAAGCGGCGAAAGGGATTAATCCCCAGTATCAGCATGCCCTGAGCGCCGAAGCCTGCCTGCAGCTGGAACCGGCGCTGAAACACATCAGCCATTCGCTACAAGGCGGGATTTATTCACCGGGAGATGAAACGGCAGACTGCCATAAATTCTGTCTCGCCCTGCTCGACAAACTCAATGCCAGTAGCAACTTCAGCCTGCTCACCCACTGCGAGGTGCTGCGACTCAATAAGCGCGACGGGCGCATCAGTTCGCTTGAGACCAGCCGCGGTACAATAACCGGCGATGATTATGTCGTCGCCGCCGGCAACGGTAGCGGCCCACTGCTGGGTCATCTGGGCGTGCGCGTGCCGCTGTGCGCGCTGAAGGGATACAGCCTGACCCTTCCCTACCCTAAAGAGGCCGGAATCGCGCCGGATATCAGCGTGACCGACTACGGACACAAAATCGTTTACGCCCGCCTGGGCGATCGGTTACGCATCGCGGCGATGGTGGATATCGGCTACGACGGTGAAGAAATACGGGATAGCCGCGTTCAGGCGCTGAAAAATATCGTCGCGAACAGCTTCCCCGATCTGCAGGGGCTGGATGAGGCTGAAGGCTGGACCGGTATGCGCCCGTCGACGCCAGCGGGCCCACCGATGCTGGGGCGCGCCGGATACCAGAATCTGTGGATGAATCTCGGCCAGGGTAGCCTTGGTTTTACGCTCGCGGCCGGCAGCGCCGTGATACTGGGAGCACTCCTCGATGGCGAAGCGCCGGCAATTTCTTTAGATGGTCTGACATGGAAACAATCCGCATGACAATTATTCGTAATAATCCGCAACCCCGACTTTCCGCCAGCGTCGAGTACGGCAACCTGGTGTTTCTCTCCGGCCAAACGCCGAAAAGCAGCGCTGATGATATTGCGCTGCAAACCCGCGAAGTACTGGAGAAGATCGACGCTCTGCTGGTCGCCGCCGGTAGCGACAAGCAGCACATCCTTTCCGCACAAATCTGGCTTAAAGATATCTCACGCGATTTTGCCGCGTTTAATGAGGTCTGGGTGAAGTGGATGCCGGAAGGCCATAGCCCGGCGCGGGCGGCCGTTCAGGCCGAGATGGCGCGGCCCGACATCCTGGTGGAAATCATGGTCACCGCCGTAAAAGCGTAAGATAAAACAGGTAAGAAAAAAGGCCGCATAGCGGCCTTTTTAATTAGTCAGTCCAGATTATTTCTCTCTGGGTGAAGCGTTTTCGACACGGCTTTTTAACTTCTGTCCGGGTCTGAAGGTCACCACACGCCGGGCTGTAATGGGAATATCTTCCCCCGTTTTCGGGTTACGTCCCGGGCGTTGGTTCTTATCACGCAAATCGAAGTTGCCAAACCCGGAGAGTTTTACCTGTTCTCCGTTTTCCAGAGCACGACGGATCTCTTCGAAAAACAACTCTACCAGTTCTTTGGCATCCCGCTTGCTAAGCCCAAGCTTATCAAACAGATATTCTGACATTTCAGCTTTTGTAAGCGCCATAGGTTCAATCCCTCAATGATGCCTGGAATCGCTCTCTTAATGCCTCTACACATTTGGCAACGGTAGCGGCAATCTCCTCTTCTTCGAGTGTACGGCTGGTATCCTGAAGGATCAGGCTAATCGCAAGGCTCTTAAAGCCTTCCGCCACACCCTTACCACGGTACACGTCAAATAAGTTTACGCCAACTACCTGATTTACGCCAACTTTCTTACATTCGGCCAAAACATCGGCTGCAGGGACGTTTTCCGCGACCAGTACCGCGATATCGCGACGGTTCGCCGGGAAGCGAGAAACTTCGCGCGACTGAGGCACCACGCGGTCTGCAAGCTTGTTCCACTCGATTTCGAACACCAGAGTGCGGCCGTTAAGATCCAGTTTACGTTCCAGTTCCGGATGAACAACCCCAATGAAACCAATGCGTTCACCTTTCAGATAAATCGCCGCGGATTGTCCCGGATGCAGTGCGGTAGCCGCTTCTGCGCGGAATTCGATATCGGCTAATTTACCGGTCAGATCAAGAACAGATTCCAGATCGCCTTTTAAATCATAGAAATCGACGGTTTCTTTTGCCAGGTTCCAGTGTTCTTCGTAGCGGTTACCGCTAATCACCCCGGCCAGCATCACATCCTGACGAATGCCCAGCGGCGCCTGAGTATCCGGCACGAAGCGCAGACCGCTCTCAAAGATGCGCACGCGGCTCTGTTGACGGTTCTGGTTGTAGACGACGGTGCCCAACAGGCCGGTCCACAGCGACAGGCGCATCGCCGACATTTCGCTGGAGATCGGGCTTGGCAGAATCAGCGCCTCTTCACCGGCGTGGATTAGCTGCTGTACTTTCGGGTCAACGAAGCTGTAGGTAATCACTTCCTGATAACCTTTGTCGTTCAGCAGCGTTTTCACGCGCTTCAGCGACAGATCCGCTTCACGGTGGGTTCCCATAATCAGACCCGCCTGTACCGGCTCGTCAGGAATGTTGTTGTAGCCGTAGACGCGGGCCACTTCTTCAACCAGGTCTTCTTCGATCTCCATATCGAAACGCCAGCTTGGCGCAACGGCCTGCCACTGGTCCTGACCAACGGTCACTTCGCAACCCAGGCGCTGCAGAATGTCGCTAACCTGCGCGTCATCGATATGATGGCCAATCAGGCGATCCAGCTTGCTGCGGCGCAGGGTGATGGTGGCGCGTTTTGGCAGCGTCTCTTCGTTGGTTACATCGATAATCGGGCCGGCTTCACCGCCGCACAGGTCGATCAGCAGACGGGTCGCACGCTCCAGCGCTTTATACTGCAGAGCTGGATCGACGCCGCGCTCGTAGCGATGGGATGCATCGGTGTGCAGGCCATGACGGCGCGCGCGACCGGTGATAGACAGCGGGCTGAAGAACGCGCATTCCAACAGCACGTTCTGGGTTTCATCGTTAACGCCGGAGTGTTCGCCGCCGAAGATACCACCCATCGCCAGCGCTTTCTTATGGTCAGCAATAACCAGCGTATCGCTATCGAGCTTAGCTTCAGAGCCGTCCAGCAGCACCAGCGTTTCGCCCTCTTTCGCCATCCGCACCACGATACCGCCGTCAATGCGGTCGCGGTCAAAGGCGTGCATCGGCTGGCCCAGTTCAAGCAGCACGTAGTTGGTCACGTCAACCACCGCATCAATAGAACGGATACCGCAGCGGCGCAGTTTTTCTTTCATCCACAGCGGGGTCGGCGCTTTGACGTTGATGCCTTTCACCACGCGGCCCAGATAACGCGGGCACGCCTGCGGCGCCTCAACCTGAATCGGCAGCACGTCGTCAATGGTCGCGGCAACCGGAGTGATTTCCGGCGCGTTCAGCGGCGCTTTGTTCAGCACAGCGACATCGCGCGCCACGCCGATGATACCCAGGCAGTCGGCGCGGTTTGGCGTAACGCTGATTTCGATGGTATTGTCGTCAAGCTTGAGGTATTCGCGAATGTCGGTACCAATCGGCGCATCGGCCGGCAGTTCGATGATACCGCTATGATCGTCGGAAATACCCAGCTCGGAGAAAGAGCACAGCATCCCTTCTGACGGTTCGCCGCGCAGTTTCGCCGCTTTAATTTTAAAATCGCCCGGCAGTACGGCGCCAATGGTCGCGACGGCCACCTTCAGGCCCTGACGGCAGTTTGGCGCGCCGCAGACGATGTCCAGCAGACGCTCGCCGCCGACATTGACTTTAGTAACGCGCAGTTTGTCAGCATTCGGATGCTGGCCGCACTCGACCACTTCACCGACGACCACGCCGTTGAAGCTACCGGCCACCGGCTCAACGCCGTCAACTTCCAGGCCCGCCATGGTAATCTGATCGGACAGCGCTTCGCTGTCGATCGCCGGGTTAACCCATTCGCGTAACCACAGTTCACTGAATTTCATTGTTCTGTCCTGCCCTTATTTAAACTGTTTGAGGAAACGCAGATCGTTTTCGAAGAATGCGCGCAAATCGGTCACGCCATAACGCAGCATGGTCAGACGCTCCATGCCCATGCCGAAGGCGAAGCCGGAGTATACTTCCGGATCGATACCGACGTTACGCAGTACGTTCGGGTGCACCATGCCGCAGCCCAGCACTTCCAGCCATTTTCCGTTTTTACCCATCACGTCAACTTCTGCAGACGGTTCGGTGAACGGGAAGTAGGACGGACGGAAGCGTACCTGCAGATCTTCTTCGAAGAAGTTATTCAGGAAATCGTGCAGGGTACCTTTCAGATTGGTGAAGCTGATGTTCTTATCAACAATCAGACCTTCCATCTGATGGAACATCGGGGTGTGGGTCTGATCGTAATCGTTACGATAGACGCGGCCCGGCGCGATAATACGAATTGGCGGCTGCTGGTTTTCCATGGTGCGGATCTGTACGCCAGAAGTCTGAGTACGCAGCAGACGGGTCGCATCGAACCAGAAGGTATCATGGTCGGCGCGAGCCGGATGGTGACCCGGAATGTTCAGCGCATCGAAGTTATGATAGTCATCTTCGATTTCCGGGCCAGTCGCCACGGTAAAGCCGAGTTCGCCGAAGAAGTTTTCGATACGATCGATGGTGCGGGTAACCGGATGTAAACCGCCGTTTTCGATGCGGCGACCCGGCAGCGAGACGTCGATGGTCTCTGCCGCCAGACGGGCATTGAGCGCGGCGCCTTCCAGCTCAGCCTTACGCGCGTTCAGCGCCTGCTGCACCTGCTCTTTCGCTTCGTTAATGACCGCACCCGCTGCCGGGCGCTCTTCCGGCGGCAACTCACGCAGGGTGGTCATTTGCAGGGTCAGATGCCCTTTTTTACCCAGATATTCAACGCGGACGTTGTCCAGCGCGGCAACATCTGATGCCTCGTTAATGGCTGCCTTGGCACTGGCAACCAGCTCTGCGAGATGTGACATGGTTTTCCTCATTATGTCGGTGCAGACACCGGTTTTAGTGAAATAAATATCCCGAATCTATATACGAAAAAAGCCTCCACAGGGGAGGCTTTCTGGCGCTGTTTTCCGTTTCTTCTTTCACGCGCTAGCCTCCTGAGTTCAGGTGCTAAAGTAAAAAAAGAAGCGGAAAATAGCAGCATTCATGCTTGCATTACCTTGTCTGGTAAGAAATGTCAGACCTGTATTGAAAAGCCTGCACGGATAAAAGTCAATGTATTGATAGTGTTGAAACGAAAAGAGGGAGACAAGCTCCCTCTTTCAACTGGCTTATGCCAGAGCTGCTTTCGCTTTTTCGACCAGAGCGGTGAACGCTAATTTGTCGAATACGGCGATGTCAGCCAGGATCTTACGGTCGATTTCAACAGAGGCTTTTTTCAGGCCGTTGATGAATTTGCTGTAAGAAATACCGTTCTGACGTGCTGCTGCGTTGATACGCGCAATCCACAGTTGGCGGAACTGACGCTTTTTCTGACGACGGTCACGATAAGCGTACTGACCAGCTTTGATAACAGCCTGGAAGGCAACGCGGTATACGCGAGAACGCGCACCGTAGTAACCTTTAGCTTGTTTCAAAATTTTCTTGTGACGTGCACGGGCAACTACACCACGTTTTACGCGAGCCATATGTGCTCTCCTGTATCTATTCTAATTAAAAAGTTAAAAGGGTTAACGACTTATGCGTACGGCAGGCACGCGATTACCAGGCCCAGATCGCCTTTGGAAACCATGGCTTTCGGACGCAGGTGACGTTTACGCTTGGTAGCTTTTTTGGTCAGAATGTGACGCAGGTTAGCGTGCTTGTGCTTAAAACCACCTTTACCGGTTTTTTTGAAGCGCTTTGCAGCACCGCGTACGGTCTTAATTTTTGGCATTTTAATAACTTCCACTTCGCATTGTTAATAAACGAAACAAAGGCGAACAAACCAGTGAGCCGAAGCCCACCGGAATGTTACTTGATGGCCTTACTGTTTCTTCTTCGGAGCGAGCACCATGATCATCTGGCGGCCTTCGATCTTCGTTGGGAAGGATTCGACTACTGCCAGTTCAACCAGATCGTCTTTCACGCGATTAAGCACTTCCATACCGATCTGTTGGTGGGCCATCTCACGACCGCGGAAACGCAGCGTGATCTTGGCCTTATCGCCATCTTCGAGAAAGCGAATCAGGCTGCGGAGTTTTACCTGATAGTCACCTTCATCAGTACCAGGGCGGAATTTAATTTCCTTAACCTGGATAACTTTCTGCTTCTTCTTCTGTTCCTTAGAAGACTTACTCTTTTCATAAAGGAACTTGCCGTAGTCCATGATACGACAAACTGGCGGTTCGGCGTTAGGGCTGATTTCAACTAAATCTACTCCAGCCTCTTCAGCCTTTTCGATAGCTTCTCTCAGACTCACAATACCCAGCTGCTCACCTTCCAGACCAGTTAAGCGAACTTCCTGGGCGCGAATCTCGCCATTAATACGATTCGGACGTGCCGTTTGAACTCGTTTTCCGCCTTTAATACCTTATTCCTCCAGTTGTTGAAGACTGCGGCTGCGAATCTCTTGTTGCAGCTTCTCGATCACTTCATTTACGTCCATGCTGCCGAGGTCTTTACCGCGACGGGTACGCACGGCCACTTTGCCGGCTTCGACTTCTTTGTCGCCACAGACCAACATATACGGGACACGACGTAAAGTGTGCTCGCGGATTTTAAAGCCAATCTTCTCATTTCTCAAGTCCGCTTTTACGCGAATGCCCGCATTTTGTAGTTTACGCGTCAATTCGTTAACGTATTCAGACTGAGAATCAGTAATATTCATGACCACTACCTGCACTGGCGCAAGCCAGGTTGGGAAGAAGCCAGCGAACTCTTCGGTCAGGATGCCGATGAAGCGCTCCAGCGAGCCGAGAATCGCGCGGTGAATCATTACTGGTACCTGACGCTCGTTGTTTTCGCCAACATAAGAGGCGCTTAAACGCTGCGGCAGGGAGAAGTCCAGCTGTACAGTACCGCACTGCCATGCACGATCGAGGCAGTCATACAGGGTAAATTCAATTTTCGGGCCGTAGAACGCCCCTTCGCCCAATTGATATTCAAATGGGATGTTGTTTTCTTCCAGCGCCACCGCCAGATCCGCTTCTGCGCGATCCCAGGTCTCATCGCTACCGATACGTTTTTCCGGGCGAGTAGACAGCTTGACGACGATTTTCTCGAAGCCAAAGGTGCTGTACATATCATAAACCATACGAATACAGGCGTTCACTTCATCGCGAACCTGATCTTCAGTACAGAAGATATGCGCATCATCCTGAGTAAAGCCACGAACGCGCATCAGGCCATGCAGCGCGCCCGACGGTTCGTTACGGTGGCAGCTACCGAACTCAGCCATACGCAGCGGCAGATCGCGGTAAGATTTCAACCCCTGGTTGAAGATCTGCACGTGACCCGGGCAGTTCATCGGCTTAATGCAGTATTCACGGTTCTCGGAAGAGGTGGTGAACATCGCATCTTTGTAGTTGTCCCAGTGGCCGGTTTTTTCCCACAGCACACGGTCCATCATGAACGGGCCTTTAACTTCCTGATACTGATACTCTTTCAGTTTCGAACGAACGAAAGTTTCCAGTTCACGGAAGATAGTCCAGCCATCATTGTGCCAGAACACCATACCCGGCGCTTCTTCCTGCATATGATACAGGTCAAGCTGTTTCCCGATTTTACGGTGGTCACGCTTAGCGGCTTCTTCCAGACGCTGCAGGTAGGCGTTCAGCGCTTTTTTATCTGCCCAGGCGGTGCCGTAGATACGCTGCAACATTTTATTGTTGCTGTCGCCACGCCAGTACGCGCCAGCGGTTTTCATCAGTTTGAAGTGATGGCAGAAACGCATATTCGGTACGTGCGGACCGCGGCACATATCGATATATTCTTCGTGATGATACAAGCCTGGCTTGTCATCATGGCCGATGTTTTCGTCAAGAATAGAAACTTTATAGGGTTCGCCGCGCTTCACGAAGGTTTCACGCGCTTCGTGCCAGCTGACTTTCTTCTTGATGACATCGTAGTTTTTCTCGGCGAGCTCGTGCATACGTTTTTCGAGCGCGTCGATGTCTTCCTGAGTCAGGGTGTGGTCCAGATCGACATCATAGTAAAAACCGTTGTCGACAACCGGGCCAATGGCCATTTTAGTGTTCGGCCACAGCTGTTTGATCGCATGACCTAACAGGTGAGCGCAGGAGTGACGAATGATCTCCAGACCGTCTTCATCTTTTGCGGTGATAATAGAAAGCGTGGAGTCAGTTTCAATCGGGTCGCAGGCGTCAACCAGCTCACCGTTTACACGTCCGGCGATGGTGGCTTTCGCCAGGCCTGGACCGATATCCAGAGCGACATCCATCGGGCTAACTGCGTGGTCGAAATGGCGTTGGCTGCCATCAGGAAGCGTAATTACAGGCATTTTATGTCCTTATTTGCAGTGGTGCCCCGCACGAAAGAGCACATACAAAACAATATAATCATAATTATCAACGAGTTGTGGCTCAGCTCCCGCTTCACTCTGCGAAAATATGAGTACGCCCGTCTATCTATTGAACCGCCCTCACCTGCAGCCGCTCGTTGATAACACCGAGGGTTAGTGTACACATCATTACTGCGCGATTAAAGTCGCAATAACTAAATGGTTATTCTTCTTTTAAATAGCAAGGGGCGATAACAATTTGTCGAGGCAATTCCCGCTTAAACCACGCGGTTAATTAACCGATCAATTACCTGAAATGAAGAGATAAATACCACCACCGCTAAAAAGCGAAATGAAAAAATCATCCGTTATAGTGAGAATTCATATCCGGCAGGAAATAACAGGAATCAGGCCGGTTGCCCGGCCTGAAAATTACATTTTATAACCGAGCGATAAGGTAGTGCGGCGGTCGGTATGCTCCGGCGCCGAGGCCGGCGGCTGGGAGTTCCACGTCAGGTTATAGGCGACACGCAGCGCAAAGTGGGCGTTGATAGCCACGTTTAATGCGCTTTCCGAGTTCAGCGTCGTATCTTCAGCGCCGAATACCGAAACCCCTTGAGTAAATTTGGCGTTATCGGTCATCTGCCATGCCCAGGTGCCGGAGGCGTACCCCAGCGGCTGAGTTTCGTTATCGCCATCGGTGTATTCGTCGTAACGCACGCCCGGACCAAATTCAAAACGCAAGCTGTGAACCGGGCCGTTGAGGATCTGGCGACCATAACCGGCAGTCAGCACGTCGCGCTGTTGATAGCCGTTGTAGCGATCGGTCAGCCAGCTGGCCTGGCCAAATACATAGTTCATATCGGTCAGGTTATAACGACTACGGCCGCCCACGGCATATTTCTCCGAAGAGCGTTGATCGTTAGAGGACGTGTTGCTCGCATTGCCCCACAGTGACCAGGCCGTGGTATCGCCGTACCAGGTCAACGTGGAGTCAGCGGTCATTGAGGAGCTTTTCGTGTTGCCGGACTGAGCGAGATAACCCGCATTCACAGCACCTTCGAAAGGTTTTTTGGCAGTGGAAGGGTCATCCATGACGGTAAAAACGGAATCATCGGCCAGTGCGTTTACAGACGCAAAAAGCCCCCCCGCCAGCAATGCCGCTGCGGGTACTGTCTTCAAAAGCTTCATTATAACTCTCTAAAATACATATCTTCAGGACAGTACAAATGATGAATGGACCAGCGATCCCTTCATTTAATTTAGAGTCCGTACAACATTTAAGGAGACCAGGCAGGTCCCGGAAACTTTCGCGAGGCGCGCTGAATGCGAGTCCTAAGAAAGGCGCTTGATTATAAAAAAGCACGAATAACTTAGCAATCAGTTGCTATTTCGTTTTTTGAATAAGACGGTTCCCAAAACAATCTTTATTTCATAAAGATAAAAACCCAGACATCTTTGTAAATCCATCGTTCGCCCCGCTTCCCCTCACTCCATTTCAGTGCCATGCTTAAAAAAGCAGCTTTATTCGTATTAAGGAGGAACAGGATGACCAAAATTTATACGCTCACGCTGGCCCCATCACTCGATAGCGCAACGCTGACACCGCAAATATACCCTGAAGGCAAGTTACGCTGTAGCGCACCGGTATTCGAACCCGGAGGCGGCGGGATCAACGTCGCCCGGGCCATTACCTTTCTGGGCGGTAAAGCGACGGCGATTTTCCCGGTTGGGGGCGCCACCGGCGAGCATCTTACCGCCCTGATGGCTGATGAGCAGGTCCCGGTCGAAACAATAGAAACCCGCGACTGGACGCGGCAGAACTTACATGTGCATGTCGATGCCAGCGGCGAACAATATCGCTTTGTCATGCCCGGCGCGGCGCTAACCGAAGATGAGTTCCGTCGCCTGGAAGAGAAAGTACTCGCGATTGAGCCCGGTTCTCTGCTGGTTATCAGCGGCAGTCTGCCGCCCGGAATCAGCGTCGAGCATCTGACTCAACTGGTAAAAAACGCGCAGCAGCACGGGCTACGTTGCATCATCGACAGCTCCGGCGATGCGCTGGCCGCCGCGCTGGATGTCGGCAACATCGAGCTGGTCAAACCGAACCAGAAAGAGCTTAGCGCGCTGGTACAACGCGACCTCAGCCAGCCTGACGACGTGCGTAATGCCGCGCTGGAACTGATCCGCTCCGGAAAAGTACGCCGGGTTGTGGTTTCGCTGGGTCCGCAGGGGGCGCTGGGAGTTGATGCCACCGGCAGCGTACAGGTGGTGCCGCCACCGATGAAAAGCCAGAGCACCGTTGGCGCGGGTGACAGTATGGTCGGCGCAATGACGCTACGTCTGGCGGAACAAGCCTCGCTTGAGGATATGGTCCGCTTTGGCGTTGCCGCCGGTAGCGCCGCCACGATTAACCACGGCACCCGCCTGTGTTCATTAACCAACACGCAGAAAATCTACGATTACCTTTGTGGCCGCTAGTCTCGACCCCCTTCACCCGGGTGAAGGGGGTCAATTCGCTACCATGGTCTATGCTAGAAATTCCATGCATAACAACAGAGTGAAAAATGAGCAACGATATTACCGCGCACGTGATCACCGTTAAGTTCCAGGAACAAGCGCTGACTGAGATTAACGAGCTCAGCAATCATTTCATTCGCGCAGGCTTCGTCCTGACGCTCAACGACGATGATGGCAAAACCCATGATTTAGGTACCAACACATTTGGCCTGCTGAGCGCGCAAAGCCCCGAAGACGTTCGGGCATTAAGCGCAGGTCTCGCGGAAGCCGCTTTAGGCAGGCCGGCAGAGATCGCCATCACCACATTTAGCGAATGGTTAAAAGCTCAATAAGTGCGATCGCCATCGTGGAAGACGTCAGTTGTGCGTTAGCTCGAACTTTACGGCCAGGTTATACGCTAACCTTATGATATGGTGGAAAACATGGGGAGAGACAGCATGTGGCAAGCTATTAGCAATTTGTTAAGCGAGCAGCACACTGGCGGCGCTGAAATCGAACTGCGCAACGAGCTACCCGGAGGAGAGATCCATGCCGCCTGGCATTTACGTTTTGGCGGAAAAGATTATTTCGTCAAATGCGATGAACGCGAACTGCTCCCCATTTTTACCGCGGAGGCAGACCAGCTGGAGCTGCTCTCGCGCTGTAAAACCGTCAGCGTTCCGCAGGTTTTTGCCGTCGGCAACGACCGGGATTACAGTTTTCTGGTGATGGAATATTTGCCGCCGCGACCGCTGGACGCGCATAACGCTTTTCTGCTTGGTCAGCAAATCGCCCATTTACATCAGTGGAGCGACCAGCCGCAGTTTGGCCTTGATTTTGACAACGATCTGTCGACGACCCCGCAGCCGAATGCCTGGCAGCGCCGCTGGTCAACGTTTTTCGCTGAACAACGCATTGGCTGGCAGCTGGAGCTAGCGGCGGAAAAAGGACTGCACTTCGGCGATATCGACAACATTGTCGAAAGTGTACAGCAGCGGCTCAGCAGCCATCAGCCGCAGCCTTCTTTATTACATGGCGACTTGTGGTCCGGGAACTGCGCGCTAGGGCCCAATGGGCCGTATATTTTCGATCCGGCATGTTATTGGGGCGATCGCGAATGCGATCTGGCAATGCTGCCTCTGCATCCGGAACAACCGCCGCAGATTTACGATGGCTATCAGTCGGTCTCGCCGCTGCCCGCTGGTTTCCTTGAACGGCAACCGATTTACCAGCTATACACTTTACTTAATCGGGCAATTCTGTTCGGCGGTCAGCACCTGGTCACCGCGCAAAAAGCGCTCGATGAAGCCCTGCAATAGGCGTAAAAAAAGGCCCTCAAAAGGGCCTTTTTCATCAGCGAGCTTAATCCATTTTTACGCCGTTTAAGCGGAATTTGATATTCATCGTCAAACCAGTGCCCGGCCTGCCTGCCTCGTAGCGCCATTTGCGCATCGCGGTTTTGACATCACGCTCAAACATATTGGCCGGCTTCGCAGAGAGTATCTGGATATTCTCCACCCGACCATCGGCGGTGACATCAAATTTCACGCGCACGTCACCTTCAATACGCAGCGCCTGCGCACGTTGCGGGTAAGACGGGTCGCCGCGTTTCAACGCTTTAGGACCGCTCGGCGCGGTGGTCATCGGTTTTGCCGTTGCCGCCGTGGTACTCGGGGCAGTACGCGCAGGCGCCGTATTGTTATTCTCAAACGGCGAGACCGGGCGCGGCTCAGCGGGCTTCACCTCGCGTTTCGGCTCGACTTTTTTCTCCGGCTTAGGCTTTGGTTTCGGCTTGGGTTTGGGCTTCGGCTCCGGTTTGTGGATAACCACTGGTGCCTCTTTTGGCGGCTCAGGCACCACTTCAGGCTCCGGTTCCGGCTCCGGTTCAACAACGGGTTCAACGACCGGCTGCGCCGCCTGCGGAGGCTCTAAATCCGCCGGCGCCACCATCGTGATTTCGATTGGCTGTGAAGGCGAAGGCTTTTCAATAACCTGATGTACCGAGGTATAAAGCAACCCCGCCACAACGGCACCGTGGATAGCCACGGACAGCAGCGTTGGCCACGGAAAGCGGCGAGGTAAATCAAGGGTCATTGCGCTCATAGTCGTTTCTGTTGAAAAATGATGCCCTGATTTTAAATGCAAATAGCAATCATATTCAATAAGACGTGTTATCTTGCATCAAATTTTGCCTCGTTTTGTGGAAAAAAACCGGCGTGCCGTGGCATGCTAAAGGCGTGCGCATCTTACATTGCTGCCCATAACGCTTTCACGTCACGTGATTTGCCTATTTTTTGATTAAGGAGCCTTGCCGTGCTTTACGTCATCTACGCAGAAGATATCGCCGATTCTCTGGAAAAACGCCAGGCGGTGCGCCCTGCCCATCTGGCGCGCCTACAACTATTACATGATGAAGGCCGTTTACTGACCGCAGGCCCGATGCCCGCGGTGGATAGCAATGAACCTGGCGCGGCAGGATTTAGCGGCTCAACGGTTATCGCAGAATTTGAATCGCTGGAAGCGGCGCAGTCCTGGGCCAACGATGACCCCTATATCGCCGCTGGCGTCTATCAGCACGTCTCCGTGAAACCTTACAAGAAAGTATTTTAGTTAAACAAATTAGCTATTTAATATCAGTAAGATATACCAATCATAATATAGCGATCATTCTGTAAAGGACACATTTAGGTACACTAAGTGCAGAATGGTCGCCCTTCCTTGGATCCTCGATACGTCTTCTATACTTTCAGTCTGACCACTGGAGGTTGATATGTGCGGACGCTTTTCCCAGTCAATGACCCGTGAAGATTATCTTTCCTGTCTTGCCGATGAAGCCAATCGTGACATCGCATATGACCCGGAGCCGATTGATCGATACAACGTCGCGCCCGGTACCAAAGTTTTGCTTCTGAGCGAACGCGATGAACAATTGCATATCGATCCTGTCTTCTGGGGTTATGCGCCAGAATGGTGGGATAAACCACCTCTGATTAACGCGCGTGTCGAAACGGCGGCCACCAGCAGAATGTTTAACCCTCTCTGGCAACATGGCCGGGCGATCTGCTTTGCTGATGGTTGGTTCGAATGGAAGAAAGAAGGCGACAAGAAGCAGCCCTGCTTTATCCATCGTGCCGATGGCCAGCCGATATTCATGGCAGCAATCGGAAGCACACCATTTGAACGCGGAGATGAAGCAGAAGGCTTTCTGATTGTCACCGCGGCTGCAGATAAAGGGCTGGTAGATATTCACGACCGCCGGCCGCGTGTACTTTCACCAGAAGCAGCCAGGGAATGGATGAGACAGGATACAGGAGGGAAAGAAGCCGAAGAAATAGCTGCAGACGGTTCCGTGTCAGTTGACCATTTTACATGGTACCCTGTTTCCCGGGCCGTGGGTAACGTTAAAAACCAGGGGCCAGAATTAATCGAGGCTATTGAGCGCCTATAAATTGATAACGTCCGAAATGTGCCAGTAGCAGACATTGCTTTCCAGCGTTCATTGTCCTAAAAGTTAATGACCCAATGTAATCAGGACAATACTATGCTCCTTGAGAGACTTAAACGTCTCGAATGTTCTCTTCATGATAACAAGCGGAACGATCGGAAATGGCTTGAACATATACTTCATGAGGAATTTCGAGAGATAACGCGATCTGGCATGTTAGTTGATCGGGCAGAAACAATAGAGGCACTTTCTACTGAAGTTGATAGACCAATCATTCACAGTGACGAATTTAGACTTATCATCGTTAGAAATAATTTCGCAATATTGCATTACCGGACTTTTGATCCAGATGGTAGTAATGCCTCTCTTCGTTCTTCATGCTGGGAAATGAGTGGAAATGGCCAATGGCAAATGGTATTCCATCAGGGAACTCCTGAGTCAAGGCGTGTCTAGCTCCAAGTTGCATCGTCCGCTCCTCGCTCGCAGCGGACCTTCAGCTTGTATAACTATTCCGCTTCGTGCCAATGACCGACGTTATTTCTTTCCAAAGCGCAGTAGAACGATTCTTTTATTTAAATGATATAGAGTATGTACGCTCACATTGGTTGTCTTAACCATTCACTTTGCTTGAGGGAAAAAATCAGACTCGGCGGTGCATCTTTCACATCATAAATCTCTTTTATATATTGAAACCCAGTTTTTTTTAGAACCTTCTGCGATGCCAGGTGGTTAGCTCTCACTACGGCGGATATCTCGGACAGATTTAACTTACAAAATCCATATTGGACAGAGTTTTTCGAGAACTCTGTCGCCAGACCTTTTCCCCATGCCTCTGTGGCGAAACGATACCCTAAATTATTAATTACTGTATCCGCATAACTACGGATACGCAGCCCCCCAAAGCCAATGATTTTTTCCGGGCTATCCTTCAAAGAGATTGCCCAGTTTCCAATACCGTGGGTTTCCCAGTGGTTAATCCATTGAGCTAAAACAGTTTGAGCATGATGTATGTCAGGATAGGGCCCTGCGGGGTTAAAGGTGTTCGTAGCCGGGTCACCATAAATTCTGAAAAGGTCATCAAGGTCAGACTTCGTTACGGGGCGAAGATATAGTCGGGTAGATTGAAGTTGCAAAACAATTTCCTTACTAAAGAGCTCATCAGAATAGTTAGATAACTGTATATAGTGAATCACCTGACTTCGAGCAAATCACTGTATCTAAGCTTTTATTCCGGCACGCTTCATCAGTCGCCAGACCCGGTTCACTCCGCACTGCTGTCCGGTATCACGCACTTGCGATTGACCTGCCCCAAGATTAGATACAACCTTCAGTTAGTAATGTCGGTTGGTGACCCACTCCCCATATGTGATCCATTCATAATCAGGAAAAACCGGCTTCATGTTGGCTGCATATTCTGCCAACCGGCAGACTTCTCAGCGAATTCGGATGGCCTCATCCAACCCAGTGCAGAATGGGGACGCCTCTGGTTATAGTGTATGCGCCAGGCCTCGATTTTGAACTGTGCATCCTCCAGAGAAATGAACCAGTTCTCGTTCATACACCCACTTGCCCAGCATTTTCCCTGCAAATTCAGAGCCGTTATCGGTTTTCAGCAACTGTGGTAAGGGACGTCTGAGCACAATGGCGTTCAGCATCTCTGCGACCTCCGTTGAGCGCAGATTCTGGCCCACGCAGCTCCCCAGACATTCGCGTATGTAGAGATCAATGGCTGTCAGCAGACGTAACCGAAGCCCGTCAAATAAGGCATCAGAGACAAAGTCCATGCCCCAGACATGATTCGGATACAGCCCCTGAGGCTGGGGCTGTCGGCGCTGTGCCGATTTATTCCGGCGTGAGCGTTTGAGACGCAGGGACAGCCCCTGCTCGCTGTAGAGTCGGTAAATGCGTTTATGATTATCCCGCAAGCCCTCCCGCCTGAGCATGACGTGAACCCTGCGGTAGCCATAGTGAACCCGGGTTTCGGTGATCTCCCTGATACGGAGGCGCAACGCACTGTCGTCTGCTGCTACAGAACGGTAGCGGAAAGAGCTGCGGCTAACCCGTAGCGCAAAACAGACCTGCCTCTCACTGGCTCCGTAGAGTGCCTGCAGGTCCCGGACCCATTCGCGCAGACGCGCCAGCGTCAGTTCTTTTTTGCCAGCACATCCTGCAGCATGGCCTTGTCGAGGCTCAGATCGGCAACCAGCTTCTTCAACCTGAGATTCTCTTCCTCGAGCTGCCGCGTGTGTTTCAGCTCCGAAGGAGAAATCCCGCCCTATTTCTTGCGCCATGTATAGAACGTGGCATCGGAAATGCCCTGCTTACCGCAGACCTCCGGCACGGACGTCTCCAGTTCAGCCTGCTTCAGGGCAAAAACAATCTGTTCTTCGGTGAATCGTGACTTTTTCATCGGCACCACCTCCGTTCAGGGAGTGTAGATCATGCCGGCATTCTGTTTCTGAATGGTGCAGGATTTCGGGTCAGGGTCACAGCCGCAGTGTTCATGCAACCCTTCGTACCGGTATTGTTCAACAGGTGGCTAATTCCGGGTTTGTTTCCTATTTTTTAAACCAGAACCCTTTCTTTAAGGCAATGAGGTCATGCTGAACACGTGGATCATCCTGATTGTGGCCATCGCGGCCGAAACCTTTGCAACAACCATGGTCAGAGCATCAGAAGGATTCACACGCCTGCTTCCTTCCCTTGGGGTCGTCGCCGGTTATGCCGTGTCATTTTACGGACTCTCTCAGGTCGTTAAGGTCATGAATCTGGGGATCGCTTACGCGATATGGGCCGGCCTGGGCATCTTTCTTGTCTCCATTTTTTCCTGGTTTCTCTTCGGCCAGAAGCTTGATCTTCCCGCCATTGCAGGGATGGGCTTGATACTGTCGGGGGTGGTGGTCATTCAGCTGTTTTCCTCCACCGTCACGCACTGATATTACCTGCAGGTACTGGATATGCCGAAACGTATACAGATTGCAGAAAAAAACTATCTTCCTGCCCTCATTATCTGGCCCGTCATTTATCTTATTCTGGCATTTATCTCTCTGAAACTGGACGATCCGCAAAATCGTGTAGCGATGGTCTGGTTTCCTGCCGGGGCAGCTGTCAGCGCTTTCCTTTCTCTGCCGCGACGATTCTGGCCCGCAATGTATATCGTGCTCTTTGCTGCCCGCGCAGGGATGGATTTGCTGATGCGCCATTCTTCGGAAACATCCCTGATACTTTCCCTGATTTCAGTCAGTGGTGACTTTACAGTGGCGCTGGCCGTACAGCACTACAGTCGTGGACAGGATGATTTTCGTAAGGTGTGTGTCTGGCTAATCAGTACTCTTATCATCAGCGCGCTGGCTGGTATGGCAGCAGCAGGATGGCTGTCTTCGCGTCATCCCGTGTCTTTTGCGGATACCACTGCTTTGTGGTGGGCGGCAAATGTCAGCGGCAACATCGTCGCCACTACCATACTGACAGGTCTGACATGGGAGCCAGCCAGGAAGGCAACGGGGGACGTCGTAAAGAGCCTCGCCAGCGTGCTGTTGGTCGCGGTGATTGCCATACTCATTTTCTCTTCCCCTTCCGGGGAAGAGTCCCGGGCGGGGCTCATTTACGGACTGGCCTGCTTGCCGGTCCTGTTGACTGCTGTCGTCCCGGTCATCGCCGGTGCCCAGGCCGGCGCGCTGGCTTTTCTGGCACTGAGCATCGTTGTGGTTTCCTTTTCATGGCACCAGACAGGCCCCTTTTTTATTAATGGCCTGGATCCGGGCGAACCGCTGCTTCTCGCTCAGGGATACCTGTCCGGTACGGCCATCCTGACTATCTTTGTCCGGCTGTTACTGCGGTTGCCGGATAAGCTAAACGGTCCGGGGCGTAAGCAGATGCATCACGAAGAAACCGCCTTTCGCATGGATATCCGAAGTGGCCGGATCGACTGGGATCTGCAGGGAACACCGGTGCTGGCAGATACGGTGGCACACCTGCCTGACAGAAAAATCCTGCTCCAGAGCGTGGATACTGCTGTCAGGCAACAGTTAACATCACGCTGGGAACAGGCAATCCGCGGCCTGCCCGTAGGCGGATCGTTGATATTCCGGCTTACATTGCCGGGAGATGAACACGTAATGATCTGCGAGCGGGGACTATTCTTTTTGCCCGGTACAACAGGTGGATTCCTCGTCGGATACTGGTTACCCGCCAGTGGTCCGGTTTCCGTTATCCGTCCGGAGGACCACTGACTATGCTGCAGATTGCACTGCTTTTATGCGGCCGACGTTTTATCGGTGGCAACCGGTACCTTCTTACTGCTGCAGGTCTGATTTGGGGTCTTTTCGGTTTTCTGGTACTGGCGGACGGTATGCTGGGAGCACGCTATTTTCCGCTCGGACTTTTTGGCTGGTTTCTTTTGTGCGAGAGTCTGTTAACGCTTGTTGCGTCATCCGGTGCCACCGGGGCTAAGCGAGGAATTTATCTGTTTAAAGGTGGGATTATTGGAGCCGTGGCCCTGCTTATTCTGTCAGGATATTCAGGCAGTAATCTCCTCCTGGCTATCATACTGGGATTTATCTGTTTGTTGTCCGGCGCTTTTCAGGTTGCTGCCGCCTGGGTGGTTCGTTATCCGTACTGGAGACGCGCGCTGGCTGGCGGGATGTGTCAGATCCTGTATGCGGTATTCCTTTTCCAGCCCTATCCCACTCATCATGATGGAACGGTTCCTCAGTTCATCGGGGCGCTGATGCTGCTCAGTGCCGTTGACTGCATTCTGCTTGCTTTTCGGCTCCGAAGTCTGGCCCCGGGGGTGACTATTTTTGATGTCCAGTCTCCGGACAGCACAGGATACGCGCCGACAAATACAGAACCACAGCATCCCTGTCAGGAAGAAGTGGCGTTGGAAGCGACAGAGCTCCGTGTTCTGGTCTGGACACCGGAAGGTTCTGCTACCCAGGACACTCTCCCCCGGCCAGTGATGAATCGCTATATTGCAGCAGTGGATTCTGCCGGGGTCATTTCTACCGGACATGCCGCGCTGGAGATGCAGGATATCTATATCAGTCTTTACCCGGCAGTGGATATAGATCGGTCCCCTTCGGAGTTTTTTCGCACACTCCGGGCCGTACGGGAGAATAATGTACCCGGAAAATTTCAGGACAGTTACGCATCAGAGTCCGCCGCCTGGTGTGAAGCCGACAGACAGGTTTGTTTTCATACTTTCAACGCGGTATCACTCCGGGCATTCACTACATACTATCGCCGCCAGGAAATATATAACCTTACCTGGCGAAATTGCTCCAGCAGTGTGGCATACGCACTTGAAGCCGCGTTAGATGGTGTGCTGTGCAACCGGAGCGGCTGGTCAGTTTTTTTACGGCTCTTCTTGCAGCCGGAGCTCTGGATCGCAGCACAACTCCGCCGCCGTGCCACTACCATGGCCTGGACACCCGGGCTGGTTCTGGATTATTCCCGCGCATTGCACGGGCTGGTTCACCCGGCCAGACTGAACTGGTTTCGCAAACCATGAGATGCGACAGCGTCAGGAAAAGGTGCTCCTTCCGGGCGGTAGAAGAAACATCACCGGCTTCTGACTCCGCCTCCCTTCCGAGCCCTGACAGAAACCGGTATACCTCAGGGTTGTCGGGTCGTGCCGACAAGTGGTGTCCTATCAAGATGCTTGTTTCTGCCATCGCAACAGACGGTACTGTTACCCCAGCATTGTTCATACGGAAAACCGATCAGGGCTTCCATGACGGCACGAACATCCGCTGTGACATGTGAAATCTGGCCACCAGCCCGGATACGTGCCACCTCAGCAAGCACCACCAGATGTGCCTTCCGGTTCAGCTTCATCTGCGCGCTGAAATAAATCCCCGCGAGAGCCAGTGCAATCACACCGACGCAAAAGACCAGCGCAATAGCCATTACCGCACTTTCCGGCTGGGTTTGCGATTTAGACTGGAATCCATAGAAACTCAGGATCGCTCCCATAGTAAACACAATCACAGAGCGCACAAGTTTACCGGAGAAGGTCATCGTGCCGGCATAGATCCCCTCGCGGCGGCGTCCGGTAAAGACTTCGTCAACATCAGCGAGAAAGGTATACACAGTCCAGGGAATGTAATACACCCCGCCCGTACCGATCCCGAAGACAACGGTAATCGCCAGCATCGCCGCAGTGGCATACTGTTGAGGTAGGTGGAAAAAAAAGAGCGCGGCATAACACAGTACGGAAAAAATAACGATACCCAGCGCAAGTATATAGGGCTTGCTGAACCCATGTTTTACGCAGATAGCAATAAAAATAGCTGTGGAAAAGAGCTGAAGTACGGAGTTCAGGCTGCTCAGTCCGGATACCATGGTCGGATCATACTGCAGGACAAAAATGATAAAGTAGGTAAAGACAGAAGCAAACAGCCACTCTGCCCCGAAGCCGCACAAATACATACCCAGATGTTTGCGAAAGACACGCAGTGAAAAAGTCGATCTCATCTCCCTCAGCAATGCCAGCATTGCATGGCTGAGCGTGGTGTTTTCTTCACTTTCCGGCGAAGCTTCTGCGGCCGGGCGCTCCCACGAGTAATACCAGAGTGTCCCCATCGCCACACATAAAATCACCCCATATGTCAGGGCGGTGTAAAAAAATGGGGTGGCCGATTCTTTACCGTAAACAAGAATGAACTGGCCCGGAATGAAAGCGGCGAGAAAGTTGGCTACTTTACCAAAAATAGCTTTAAAACCAGTGAGTTTAGATCGTTTCGCGAAATCTGCGGTCATTTCAGTGGCGAGTGTTTCATAGGGCACCATGACGGAGGTGTAGATCAACTCAAACAACACATAGGTACAAAGGTAATACCAGAAACCAAATCCATCGATCCACAGCAGGGGGTAGACCATCATCAGGGGGATGCCCAGCAGAATGAAGAACCGGCGGCGGCCAAAGCGTTTACCGAGACGCGTTTTGCCGAAATTATCTGAAATATATCCCATGAGCGGATTGCTGATGGCATCAATAATACTGGCAACCGAAAAAATAGCCGAAGCCTGCAGCAGTGTCAGACCACAAAAGGTGGTGTAAAAGTAAAGTAACCAGATACCGGCGATAGCCAGTGCCCCGCTACCCAGCAAGTTACCCCCTCCATATGCGAGCTGATGCCTGAAAAGAACTGGCCTTTCTGTCTTCATAACCCTGCCCTTTGTTATCAAACAAGAAACGAAATAGCGTTTTATATTTTATGAGGCTATGTTTTATAGTCGGGATAACCATAAAGAAAGGTGAGTATGTTCACATTAAAAACATTGCTAAGGGCGCTTCTGAAGAAATTGTGACCGGAGTTACATTTCCATAATCGGTACTGGACATTCCCCCTCGACAGAAAAGATACTTTGTTTTTATTATTATGAAACGCAATTTCATAATAAAATTCTCTTCTGTAATGCAGGGGCTAGTAATGGCTAAGGGTTCAACGATTCAGTTACATTTTCACCATTTCAGTGACCCGCATACCGGGGCTCGGATAACGCGTCTGACACCACCAGATGTGATATGTCATCGCAACTATTTCTATCAAAAAAGCTTTACACGTGACGGCAGCAAACTCCTGTTTGCTGCTGAATTTGACGGTCATCGCAACTATTACCTGCTGGACCGGCAAAAACAGACCGCCGTTCAACTTACACACGGTCGTGGTGACAATACTTTCGGCGGCTTTTTGTCGCCCGACGATCGCAGCCTGTATTACGTGAAAAACGAGCGGGAATTACGTCGTGTCAGTCTGGATGATTACAGCGAACATACGATCTATACGGTACCGGAGGAATGGGTTGGTTATGGCACCTGGGTAGCAAACAGCGAATGTACGCGTCTGGTCGGTATCGAAATTGCCCGGGATGACTGGACACCGCTCACCGACTGGCAAAAATTCCGGACGTTTTACCTGCGTCGTCCGCATTGTCGCCTGTTGCAGGTGGATCTGCATAACGGTTCCACGCGGGTGATCCATGAAGCGAACGAATGGCTTGGACATCCCCTCTATCGACCTTACGACGACAGTACGGTGGCATTCTGTCATGAGGGACCTCACGATCTTGTGGATGCACGCATGTGGCTGGTCAACGAAGACGGGAGTAACGTACGCAAAGTGAAAACTCATGCGCCGGAAGAAAGCTGTACCCATGAGTTCTGGGTACCGGATGGTTCCGCACTCCTCTACGTTTCATACCTTAAAGGTCATTCCGAGCGTTACATTCGCCGCTTCTCACCACAAACCGGAGAAGACAGCAGCCTGATGACAATGCCGGCCTGCTCACATCTGATGAGCAATGCCGATGGCACGCTGCTGGTGGGTGATGGCTCGGGTACCCCGGTGGATGTACAGGATACCTCAGGGCATGTCATCGAAAACGATCCCTTTCTCTATCTCTTTGACACCCGAACCCGCCGCTATGCGCCACTGGCGACACATCAGAGTTCCTGGCAGGTGCTGGACGGCGACCGGCAGGTTACCCATCCGCATCCCTCTTTTTCACCCGACGACCGGGACGTGTTATTTACATCTGATTTCGAAGGCCTGCCGGCCCTTTATCTTGCACAAATACCGGATACTCTGGTCAGTTCACTTGGTAAGGAGTAACTATGTTTATTTTTAGGGACGAGACTTCGGAGGGAGATCTCGGTAACGGAGTACGCAGGCGGATTCTGGCGCACAGTGGTTCGCTGATGGCGGTCGAAGTACATTTTGAAAAGGGTGCTATCGGGGCACTCCACCGGCATATTCACGAACAACTGACCTATGTGCTTTCCGGGCGCTTTGTGTTCACCATTGGCGATGAGACTCGTGAGGTGAAAGCCGGTGACACACTCTACAAACAACCGAATATCATACACGGTTGCGAGTGTCTGGAGGCAGGTATATTGCTGGATACTTTTACGCCACAGAGAGAGGATTTTCTGTAAGAGGCATGGTTTGACGTGGAGTCAGAGGAACCTGTAAAGAGGGGGAGAAGCCAGTGTGTAAGTATCCCGCATAATCGTGCCATTCATAAATGCAAAATGACGAACGGCATCGCTATTCTCTGCGCAGGTCCTGCAGCAGTGTTCCGTATTCCGCGTGAATGACGCTGGAAAATTCACGAATGTTAGCCACCGGGGCCGCTGTCTTGTGCCTGTCCGGTATCACGCACTTGCGATAACCATAGACGCAGCCAGACTCAAGCCAGAACTGTTTGATCTGCCTGGTCAGCATCTGGTCTGTCTGAAGACGGCGGATCCCGGCCTGAGCATCTGGCTGTTCATTATGAGTGGAAGAATCCGGACCGTACTTCTTTATCCAGGCGTAAAGACTGTGAGTGGTGATATCGAGACGTGTTGCAACACTGGAAACAGAATGACCACGATCAACAACCTGTTTAACTGCTTCAATTTTAAACTCATCAGAGTAACGCTTACCGCTCATGGGCACCTCTCTTTAAGTCATCTTCAATGACTCTGAGGTGTCTGTTAAACCCGCGGCGATTCACGGTGCCTTTAATTTTTACTCTCAAAATTCAGAGAAGGTGAACAGCAAAGCATGACGCTGCCGTTTTACCAGGCACTTCCTGATTGAAAGAATCCGCATGTTGCGGCGAGATTGGGCTTCCAGCCAGCGCGATTTACGGCGACTCACTTGTCTAAGCATGCGCCAGCGCCCTACTTCTGTTCTACTACGCTTCATTGCTACTACTCTACGAGTGAAAAAGACTCCTCATTATAAACCGATGAATCTGTCTGACCATCGCTTTCGCTGCGTTTTTATTTGCCAGACGGATGATGATGCGTAAACTCATGGCATCGGGCTATTCAAAAGGATTTTTCATCTATGACAACCTTTTACACGGTCGTAAACTGGCTGGTCATTCTGGGGTACTGGCTGCTGATTGCCGGCGTTACATTACGTATTTTAATGAAACGCCGTGCGGTGCCGTCCGCCATGGCATGGTTGCTAATTATATATATCCTGCCGCTGGTGGGAATTATCGCCTATCTTTCCTTTGGAGAATTGCATCTTGGCAAACGGCGCGCCGAGCGCGCGCGCGCCATGTGGCCCTCTACCGCCAAATGGCTAACGGACCTGAAAAGCTGCAAGCATATCTTTGCGCAAGAAAATAGCCCGGTTGCCGAATCGCTGTTCAAACTCTGTGAACGTCGCCAGGGGATCGCCGGCGTTAAGGGTAACCAACTGCAGTTGCTAACCGAATCCGATGACGTGATGCAGGCGCTGATTCGCGATATTCAGCTCTCACGACACAATATTGAGATGGTGTTCTATATCTGGCAGCCCGGCGGAATGGCCGATCAGGTCGCCGAGTCGCTGATGGCCGCCGCGCGCCGCGGCGTGCATTGTCGGCTAATGCTTGATTCAGCCGGCAGCGTCGCCTTCTTCCGCAGCCCGTGGGCGGCTATGATGCGTAACGCTGGTATCGAGGTGGTTGAAGCGCTTAAAGTTAATCTGATGCGCGTGTTCTTACGCCGCATGGATCTACGTCAGCATCGTAAAATGGTGATGATCGACAACTATATCGCCTACACCGGCAGTATGAATATGGTCGATCCGCGCTACTTCAAACAAGATTCCGGCGTCGGTCAGTGGGTCGATCTGATGGCGCGAATGGAAGGCCCGGTGGCTACGGCAATGGGGATTGTCTACTCCTGCGACTGGGAAATTGAAACCGGCAAGCGAATTTTACCCCCGCCGCCGGACGTCAATATCATGCCGTTTGAAGAGGCTAACGGGCATACCATTCATACTATTGCTTCCGGCCCCGGCTTCCCGGAAGATTTGATTCATCAGGCGTTGTTAACTGCGGCTTATGCGGCGAAAGAACATCTGATCATGACCACCCCCTACTTCGTCCCCAGTGATGATCTGCTGCACGCCATCTGTACCGCAGCCCAGCGCGGCGTCGAGGTCAGTATTATTATGCCGCGCAAAAACGACTCCCTGCTGGTAGGCTGGGCCAGCCGCGCCTTCTTCACTGAACTGCTTGCCGCTGGCGTGAAAATTTACCAATTCGAAGGCGGTCTGCTACATACCAAAAGCGTGCTGGTGGATGGCGAATTGAGCCTGGTCGGTACCGTTAATCTCGATATGCGCAGCCTGTGGCTTAATTTCGAGATCACGCTGGCGATAGACGACGTGGGCTTCGGCGGAGACCTGGCGGCGGTACAGGACGATTACATCTCCCGATCGCGCCTGCTGGATGCAAAACTGTGGGCCAAACGTCCGCTATGGCAGCGGATCGCAGAGCGACTGTTTTACTTCTTCAGCCCGTTGCTGTAAAACGTGCCCATCAGATGCTTAACGGGTAGCAATCATGGATATGGATTTAAACAATCGCCTGACCGAAGACGAAACGCTCGAACAGGCCTACGATATCTTTCTTGAGCTGGCGGCAGATAACCTAGACCCAGCGGATATCATTCTTTTCAATCTGCAGTTTGAAGAGCGCGGCGGCGCCGAGCTGTTTGACCCGGCGGAAGACTGGCAAGAGCATGTCGATTACGACCTCAATCCAGATTTCTTCGCCGAAGTTGTCATTGGCCTGGCCGATACCGATGGCGGTGAGATCAACGATATCTTCGCTCGCGTTCTGCTGTGCCGTGAAAAAGATCACAAGCTGTGCCACATTCTGTGGCGTGAATAAGCATTAAGCTAATGCGCCTGTAAAAAAGCCTGCCGACGGTAACATCGGCAGGCTTTTTGTTTTATACGTTATTGCGGTAATTCTGTTCCGCAGGCGTGGCAGAAACGGGCGTTTTTATCATGCTCGGCGTTATTGCAGTTTGGGCAAACGCGGCGGGCGCGTCGGTTTTGCAGCGCCGTAGTCATATGTGTCGTTATCAGCCCGGTTGGAATGGCGATGATAGAATAACCGATGAGAATTAACACCGAGGCGAGTATCCGCCCTAGCGGCGTATGCGGCGTAATGTCGCCATAACCCACGGTAGTAATGGTGACGATTGCCCAATAGACCGAAGCATTTAAGGTGGTAAACCCGTATTGCGGCCCTTCAATTAAATACATCAGCGAGCCGAAAATCACCATCACAATAGCAATAAACGAGTAGAACAGAATGAGCTGATGGCGGGCGCTGACGATAGCCCGCCAAAAAATATTCAGCGACGGCATAAAACGCAGCAGTTTAAGAATACGCAGCGCACGGATAACCCGCATGGCCCGCCAGGCAAAGACATACTCGAGGCTCATTTCCGGCCATAGCCACATCACATACAGCGGCAGAACGGTCGCCAGATCGATAAATCCCCAGAAGCTGAAGATATAGCGCAGCGGATTCGGCCAGCTTATAACGCGTAAAATATATTCCGCGGTGAAGACCGCGGTGACCCCCAACTCCAGCCAGACAAAAATATGCCATTCATCAAGCGACAGGTGATACTGCGAACCGAGCCCGGACTCAACAAAAATAATGACCACGCTCAACAGGGCGAATAAACCGCAAAGCCCTTCAAAACGGCGGCCGGAGCGACGAGTTTGATCGAAAAGTAAGTGGTAAAGCCGCAAACGGGCGGCGGAAAGCGAAACTGCCACGTTAACCTCACAATAAAAAAGGGCTGACATCAGTCAGCCCAAGTGATTATAACGGGTCTACCTTCAGGCAGGAAACCGCATGGCGGAAACTGCCTTCCAGCACCGGACGCGTTTTGGCGCATTCGGGCCCGGCCAATGGACATCGGGTGCGGAACACACAACCCGAAGGCGGATTAATCGGCGAAGGCAACTCCCCTTCCAGCAGTTGGATGGTTTTATTCTTCTCAAGATCAGGATCCGGCACCGGTACGGCCGACATCAGCGCTTTGGTATAAGGATGCAGCGGATTATGGTACACCTCATCATAGGTACCTAACTCCACCGCATGACCCAAATACATGACCAGCACGCGGTCGGAAATATGTTTTACTACCGCCAGGTCATGGGCAATAAAAATCAACGACAGCCCCATCTCCCGCTGCAGTTGTTGTAGTAAGTTCACCACCTGCGCCTGGATGGAAACATCCAGCGCCGATACCGGCTCATCGCAAATAATCAACTTAGGCTCAAGGATCAGCGCGCGAGCGATACCAATGCGCTGACACTGGCCGCCGGAGAATTCGTGCGGATAGCGGTTAATCAGGTTCGGCAGCAGTCCGACCTTCATCATCATCGCCTTCACGCGATCGCGCACTTCCTGACGTGGCATCTTCGGGTGATAGGTTCGCAGCGGTTCAGCGATGATTTCGCCAATGGTCATACGCGGATTCAGCGATGCTAAAGGATCCTGGAAGATCATCTGGATATCGCTGCGCACGTCGCGCCACTCTTCCGGCTTCATGCCTAACAGATCTTTTCCAAGCCAGGCCACTTTACCGTCGGTAGCTTTCACCAGGCCGATGATGGCGCGGGCGAAGGTCGATTTACCGCAGCCGGATTCACCAACCACCCCGAGCGTTTCGCCTTCATACAGGCGCAGCGTAACGCCATCCACCGCTTTGAGCGTTTTTGACGGCTGCCAGAACCATTGCTTACCATCTTTAATATCAAAATGTACTTTCAGGTCAGCAATTTCGAGCAACACTTTTCTTTGTTCGATCACGGCGTTCATAGCAGATCCCCTACCGGTTTAAAGCAGGCGCGCAGGCGACCTGGCGCAAACGACTCCAGAGGCGGAGCGTTATTACAGATTTCCATAGCATGCGGACAGCGCGGCTGGAACGGACATCCTTTCGGCAGACGCAGCAGGTTCGGCGGGTTGCCTGGAATCGTCAGCAAGGAATCGCCTTCGCCATCGAGACGCGGTACCGCATTGAGTAAACCGATCGAGTACGGGTGCGACGGTTGGTAGAACACATCGCGCGCCTGACCGTATTCCATGGTACGCCCGGCATACATCACCAGTACCTTATCGCAGATCCCCGCCACCACGCCGAGGTCGTGGGTAATCATAATAATCGCGGTGTTAAACTCGCGCTTCAGCTCGTTAAGCAGGGTCATGATCTGTGCCTGCACGGTGACGTCCAACGCGGTGGTCGGTTCATCGGCAATCAGCAGTTTTGGCCGACATAACAGCGCCATGGCGATCATCACGCGCTGGCGCATCCCGCCGGAGAACTCGTGCGGGAACATCTTCATGCGCTTACGCGCTTCCGGCATCTTCACCGCATCGAGCATCCTTACCGACTCTTCAAAAGCCGCGGCTTTGCTCAGCCCTTTATGCAGCATCAGCACTTCCATCAACTGCTCGCCGACCCGCATATAAGGGTTCAACGAGGTCATCGGGTCCTGGAAAATCATAGAAATCTGTTCGGCACGCAGCTTATTCAGATCGCGCTCGGGCAAATTAAGGATTTCGCGACCGTTAAAAGTGGCGGAACCGCTAATATGGCCATTCGCGGCCAAAAGCCCCATTAGCGCAAACGCCGTTTGCGATTTACCGGAACCTGACTCACCGACGATGCCTAAGGTTTCGCCGGCCCTCAGGTTAAAATTCAGATCGTTAACCGCGGTGACATCGCCGTCTGGCGTTTTAAACGTCACCCGAAGATCCTTCACATCCAGCAGCAGACCGCTTTGCTGCGCGGCCTGCGGCGCTTTAGTCATTTCAATTGTGCTCATGACGGCGCTCCTTAGCGGTCTTTCGGGTCGAGGGCATCACGCAGGCCATCGCCGATAAAGTTAAAACAAAACAGCGTTACCACCAGGAACCCGGCAGGGAACAGCAACAGCCACGGCGATACCTCCATTGAGTTGGCGCCATCACTGAGTAATGCGCCCCAACTGCTTAGCGGCTCCTGGGTCCCAAGGCCGAGGAAGCTCAGGAAGGATTCGAACAGAATCATGCTAGGTACCAACAGTGATGCGTAAACCACAACTACACCCAGCACGTTCGGCACGATATGACGAATAACGATATTCGCGGTAGAGACCCCGCCGACCTGCGCGGCTTCAATGAACTCTTTACGTTTCAGACTCAGGGTCTGGCCGCGTACGATACGCGCCATATCCAGCCACGACACCATCCCGATCGCCACAAAGATCAGCAGGATGTTCTGGCCAAAGAAGGTGACCAGCAGGATCACGAAGAACATAAACGGGAAGGAGTTGAGGATTTCCAGTAAACGCATCATCACCGAGTCCACTTTGCCGCCGAGATAGCCGGAAAGCGAACCATAGAGGGTACCGAGGATCACCGCCACCAGCGCCGCGGCAACACCAACCATCAGCGATATGCGCCCGCCAATCGCCACGCGCACCAGCAGGTCGCGGCCGGATGAATCGGTACCAAAATAGTGACCAGACTCCATATCCGGAGCGTTGGACATCATCCCCCAGTCGGTATCGAAATAGGAGAACTGCGACAGCATTGGAGCGATAGTCACAAACAGTGCAATAATCACCAGCACAATCAGGCTGGCCACCGCCGCGCGGTTATGCATAAAGCGACGACGCGCATCCTGCCACAGGCTACGGCCCTCAACTTCCAGCTTCTCACTGAAGTGCTCCAGCGCCTCGCTGTTTTTCTTACTTAACATCATGGCGAACTCCGGCTTCAGTAGCGAATTTTCGGATCGATAACGGCGTACAGTACGTCGACGATCGCGTTAAACAGAATGGTCAGCGCGCCGACCAGAATCGTCAGGCTGAGCACCAGCGAGTAGTCGCGGTTAAGTGCCCCGTTGACGAATAACTGGCCAATACCCGGCAGGCCGTAAATCGTTTCGATAACCATTGAGCCGGTGATAATGCCGACGAATGCCGGCCCCATATAGGAAAGCACCGGCAGCAACGCAGGCTTCAGCGCGTGGCGGAAGATAATTCGGCGCATCGGCAGGCCTTTCGCCCGTGCGGTACGGATGAAGTTGGAGTGCAAAACTTCAATCATCGATCCACGGGTGATACGGGCGATACTTGCAATATATGCCAGCGATAACGCCACCATCGGCAGGATCATAAATTTCAGCGCCCCGCCGTTCCAACCGCCGCCAGGCAGCCAATGCAACGTGATGGCGAAAATCATCACCAATAGCGGCGCCACCACAAAACTCGGTATGACGACGCCGGTCATTGCCACCCCCATCACCGCGTAGTCCCATTTGGTATTTTGTTTTAACGCGGCAATAACCCCGGCGCTGACGCCCAGGATTACCGCTAATAAAAAGGCGGCAAGGCCCAATTTGGCGGAAACCGGGAAGCTTGATGCCACCAGATCGTTCACCGAATAATCTTTATATTTAAAGGAAGGACCAAAATCACCGTGCGCCAGCTGCTTCAGATAATTGAAGTACTGGGTCATGATGGGGTCGTTTAAATGATATTTCGCTTCAATGTTCGCCATGACTTCCGGCGGCAGCGTACGTTCACCGGTAAAAGGACTGCCCGGCGCGAGACGCATCATGAAGAAAGAGATAGTAATAAGGATGAATAGCGTCGGAATCGCTTCCAGACAGCGACGTAATATGAATTTTAACATTGCCCGTACCTTCTGGCCTGTGCCTATCGAGTGCGATGAATTCAGACACGGTGGGGCAAGCTCTGCCTGCCCCACGTCTTGCCATTAATGTTTGATAATATAAAGGTTCTTCACGTAAATATTATCCAACGGGTCTTTACCGGTATAACCGCCAACCCACGGTTTAACCAGGCGCGCGTTCACATAGTAGTAAACCGGAACAATCGCGGAATCTTTATCCAACTGTTGCTCCGACTGCGCGTACAGCTCTGCGCGTTTCGCTTCATCGGTGACCTGCAGGGTATCGCCGATGATCTTATCAAATGCCGGGCTCTTATAATGCGCCGTGTTGTTAGAACTGTCGCTGAGCATGGTGTTCAGGAACGATGTCGGCTCATTGTAATCAGCACACCAGCCGGCGCGGGCCGACGTCAAAGGTGCCTTGATGGCGGCTGTCGAGGAAGGTTTTCCACTCCTGATTTTCCAGCTTAACGTTAGCGCCAAGGTTTTTCTTCCAGATGGACGCCACGGCAATAGCCAGTTTTTTATGTAAGTCGGAAGTGTTATACAGCAGGTTAAAGGTCAGCGGCTTATCAGCGGTATAACCGGCTTCCGCCAGTAATTTTTTCGCTTCTTCATTACGCTTTTCCTGAGACCATTTGAACCACTCAGGTTCAACGAGTTTCATGCCGTCGGTGTATGGCGGGGTGTAACTGTAAGCCGGCAGATCGCCCTGGTTTTTCACTTTATTGACGATAATATCGCGATCCAGCGCCAGCTTAAGCGCGGTACGGACGCGTACGTCGGTAAATGGCGCTTTCTGGTTATTGATTTCGTAATAATAAGTACACAGATAAGGATCGACGTGAACTTCTTTCGGGATCTCTTTTTTCAGCTTCTGGAACAGTTCAATCGGCATGTTGTTATAGGTCATGTCGATTTCGCCGCTGCGGTAGCGGTTCACATCGGTAACTTCAGAAGAAATTGGCAGGTAAGTTACCTGGTTAATAACCGTTTTAGCGTTGTCCCAGTAATTCGTATTACGCTCGAGCACAATACGTTCGTTCACCACCCAATCTTTTAGTTTATAGGCGCCATTGGTGACGATATTCGCCGGCTGAGTCCATTTTTCACCATATTTTTCGATGGCGGCTTTTGGTACTGGGGAAACGGATGGATGGACAAGGAGTTTATAGAAATAAGGGACCGGCTCGCTCAGGGTGACTTCAAAGGTTTTGTCGTCGATCGCTTTGACGCCGAGATCGGTTGCTGGTTTTTTGCCGGCAATAATCTCATCGACGTTGGCGACATGGCCGTACTGGAGATAGCTGGCGTACGGTGATGCTGTTTTCGGGTCGGCCAGACGCTGCCAGCTATAAACGAAATCTTGCGCGGTAACCGGCGAGCCATCAGACCATTTGGCATCTTTGCGAATATGGAAAGTCCAGACTTTAAAATCTTTGTTATCCCACGATTCGGCAACGCCCGGAACAGGATGGCCGTTAAGATCGCCAATCACTAACCCTTCAAACAGATCGCGGTTAACGTTGGACTCCGGTACACCTTCAATTTTATGCGGATCCAGAGATTGCACCTCTGCCCCGTTATTACGCACCAGCGTTTGTTTATCCGCCAGTTGCACCCCGGCAGGAACATCCGCTGCCATAGCAACATTTGCGGTGATGAGCGCAGATAAAATTCCCGCCGCTACCAGACTTTTTTTAGTGATGATGGTCATGTGTTGTTACTCCACTCATTATAATTACTGGTTATTTAACCAGCCTGTTATTTTTCCCTTATAGGGATTCTGTACAGTGCAGGAGTCTTTGCCGCTGTCAGATTTTACTGCTTGCTATCACCGACTTATTTATTACGACCGCTCAAACGGCAGCCTTGACGTCGATTCTTTACCCCCTGTCCAGAGGGGAATGTCGGCACAACGAGTCATTTAATAATAATTCTCATTTGTGCATATTAGTTAGTTAGCGATCAGGCCGGAAAGTACCAAAACGATTTCTTGTCCGCCAATGCAATTTGCAAATATGTTACCGGATTCTCTTTTATTGTTTTTTTTACCGTGCTTATCGTAAGACTTATAACGCCAAAAAAGAAAAAACATTGTTTTTAATCAGCAAGATAGGACCACCCTGTCGTTTTGCGGCCCGGCGCTGCGCGCGAAGTTGCTTTTTTGTACAAAAATTTAACAGTTGTCTATTTTTTAGCACATTAATCTGCTGTCTCAATGAAATTACTAATATCATTTCAATGATCCGACAGCAAGCGCCAGAGAATGGTGTGATGAAAATAACAGTGATGACAGGAGAAAGACAGTACGGCGAGATAGAATAAAATCAACTAACCATATGATAAATATAAAATTAAATCATCATTAGCAAAAGTTATCGTTTGTCTTTTTTATTAGTGCCAGGAATAACTTTTGCTAATAATCTTTCAAACGCGAGGCCCAACCCCGCGCCTGATACACCGGCTATGCTGTCAATCCAGGAAACAACGCTTTAATCCCGGTAACAATAAACTCGATGCCTAAAGCCATCAGTAACAGACCCATGATACGTGTAATGACGTTAATACCGGTCTGCCCCAGCAATCTGACTAACCATGGCGCCATGCGGAAAATTCCCCAACAACAGGCGGCAAACAACGCAATAGCGATTGAAAAACCAATCAGATGGGCAATCGAGTGATAACGCGTGCCCCACACGATCGTGGAACTAATAGCCCCCGGCCCCGCCATTAAAGGTAATGCCAACGGTACGACACCGATGCTTTCACGAATGGCCGTCTCCGACTTCTCTTGTTTATTTTGTTTATCTTCGCCGAGTTTGCCGCTGATCATCGACATGGCGATCGTCACCACCAGGATCCCGCCGGCAATACGGAAGGAATCAATTGAGATGCCGAAAATTTGTAAGATGCCATCGCCAAGAAAGAGCGAGGTAAGCAGGATGATACCCACCGACAGGTTAGCCGTCAGATTCGTCTTATTACGTACCAGCGCCGTCTGGTAACTGGTCATACTAATGAAAACCGGAATGATGCCAACCGGATTGACCAGCGCGAACAGGCCGATAAAAAATTTAAAATAAATAGCGAAATCAAACAACGGTAGGGTCACAGTGAACTCCGCAGCACCATTAAAAAAGGCTGTTGACAGTATCGGTACAAAATAATTGCGCAGAAGATACCCTTTTCATCGCCACAATTCATCTCAAATATGCAGCCGGGGTTTATTGATTTTATTTGTTATATATTTGTTTCGCGCATGCACTTTATTCATTAAATATGCATATCTTATCATTAACCTTGACTTGATTGGTTAATTATTGACCTACTGAAAGGTATCAGCATCGCCAAATATTGATCCAAATCACGTAATTAATACTCAGAAGTGAGTAATCTTGGCTACATCAACAGAGTGAAAGGCCGAAGTACCTGAGTGCGTAGTGAGACAAAGCTTTTTTAGTAAATCAGTGGGTTCAAAGCGTTAGAAATCTTTACGTTAACATTTACATGCAAGCTGTTAACAGCCTGTCTATAATGTCGAATCGAGCTACTGTTTTACTAAAAAAGTTTAACATTATCAGGAGAGCATTATGGCTGTTACTAATGTCGCTGAACTTAACGCACTTGTAGAGCGCGTAAAAAAAGCCCAGCGTGAATATGCCAGTTTCACTCAAGAACAAGTTGATAAGATCTTCCGTGCTGCCGCTCTGGCCGCTGCAGATGCTCGAATCCCTCTCGCTAAAATGGCTGTTGCCGAATCCGGCATGGGTATTATTGAAGATAAAGTGATCAAAAACCACTTCGCTTCCGAATATATCTACAACGCCTATAAAGATGAAAAGACCTGTGGCGTCCTGTCTGAAGACGACACTTTCGGTACCATCACCATTGCTGAGCCAATCGGTATTATTTGCGGTATCGTCCCGACTACCAACCCGACTTCTACTGCTATCTTCAAATCGCTGATCAGCCTGAAGACGCGTAACGCCATCATCTTCTCTCCGCACCCACGTGCTAAAGACGCGACTAACAAAGCGGCGGACATCGTATTGCAGGCAGCGATTGCCGCAGGCGCGCCGAAAGATCTGATCGGTTGGATCGACCAGCCTTCCGTAGAACTGTCTAACGCACTGATGCATCATCCTGACATCAACCTGATCCTCGCCACCGGCGGCCCAGGTATGGTTAAGGCCGCTTATAGCTCCGGTAAACCAGCTATCGGCGTTGGCGCGGGCAACACGCCGGTTGTTATTGATGAAACGGCTGATATCAAACGCGCTGTGGCGTCCGTACTGATGTCGAAAACCTTCGATAACGGCGTTATCTGTGCTTCTGAACAATCCGTGGTGGTTGTCGACTCCGTCTACGACGCCGTCCGCGAGCGTTTTGCCAGCCACGGCGGCTACCTGCTGCAGGGTAAAGAGTTGAAAGCCGTTCAGGACATCATCCTGAAAAATGGCGCGCTGAATGCGGCGATCGTTGGTCAACCAGCGGCAAAAATCGCTGAACTGGCAGGCTTCACCGTGCCAGCCACCACTAAGATTCTGATCGGCGAAGTTACCGACGTTGACGAAAGCGAACCGTTCGCTCACGAAAAACTGTCTCCGACGCTGGCAATGTACCGGGCGAAAGATTTCGAAGACGCGGTCAATAAAGCAGAAAAACTGGTCGCCATGGGCGGTATCGGTCACACCTCTTGCCTGTACACCGACCAGGACAACCAGCCGGCTCGCGTGGCCTACTTCGGCCAGATGATGAAAACCGCGCGTATCCTGATCAACACCCCGGCCTCCCAGGGTGGTATCGGCGACCTGTATAACTTCAAACTCGCACCTTCCCTGACTCTGGGTTGTGGTTCCTGGGGTGGTAACTCCATCTCTGAAAACGTTGGTCCGAAACACCTGATCAACAAGAAAACCGTTGCTAAGCGAGCTGAAAACATGTTGTGGCATAAACTTCCGAAATCTATCTACTTCCGTCGTGGCTCACTGCCAATCGCACTGGATGAAGTGATTACTGATGGTCACAAACGCGCGCTGATTGTGACTGACCGCTTCCTGTTCAACAACGGTTACGCGGACCAGATCACTTCCGTACTGAAAGCGGCTGGCGTAGAAACCGAAGTGTTCTTTGAAGTTGAAGCTGACCCAACGCTGACTATCGTGCGTAAAGGCGCGGATCTGGCCAACTCCTTCAAACCAGACGTAATCATCGCCCTGGGCGGCGGTTCCCCGATGGATGCGGCAAAAATCATGTGGGTCATGTACGAGCACCCGGAAACCCACTTCGAAGAACTGGCGCTGCGCTTTATGGATATCCGTAAACGTATCTACAAGTTCCCGAAAATGGGCGTCAAAGCCAAGATGGTTGCCATTACCACCACCTCCGGTACCGGTTCTGAAGTTACCCCGTTCGCCGTGGTAACCGACGATGCAACTGGACAGAAATATCCGCTGGCCGACTACGCTCTGACTCCGGATATGGCGATTGTCGATGCCAACCTGGTCATGGATATGCCGAAGTCTCTCTGTGCCTTCGGTGGTCTGGATGCCGTGACTCACGCTCTGGAAGCTTACGTCTCCGTACTGGCTTCTGAGTTCTCCGATGGTCAGGCTCTGCAGGCGCTGAAACTGCTGAAAGAGTATCTGCCGGCCTCTTACCATGAAGGTTCTAAGAACCCGGTAGCCCGTGAACGTGTGCACAGCGCCGCCACTATCGCCGGTATCGCGTTTGCTAACGCCTTCCTCGGCGTGTGCCACTCAATGGCGCACAAACTGGGCTCGCAGTTCCACATTCCTCACGGTCTGGCAAACGCCCTGCTGATCAGCAACGTTATCCGCTATAACGCGAATGACAACCCGACCAAGCAGACCGCATTCAGCCAGTATGACCGTCCGCAGGCGCGCCGTCGCTACGCTGAGATCGCAGACCACCTGGGTCTGAGCGCTCCGGGCGACCGCACTGCGGCGAAAATCGAGAAACTGCTGGCATGGCTGGAAAGCCTCAAAGCTGAACTGGGTATTCCGAAATCTATTCGCGAAGCCGGCGTTCAGGAAGCTGATTTCCTGGCTCACGTCGATAAGCTGTCTGAAGACGCCTTCGATGACCAGTGCACCGGCGCTAACCCGCGCTACCCGCTGATCGCCGAGCTGAAACAGATTCTGCTGGATACCTACTACGGTCGTGACTTTGTAGAAGGTGAAGCGGCGGCTGTGAAAAAAGAAGCGGCTCCGGCCAAAGCTGAGAAAAAAGCGAAAAAATCCGCTTAATTCGCAGAATTGAAATGAACGAAGCCCCATCTATTGATGGGGCTTTTTTTATATTCGTACTTTATTAGAGTTACATCCAGGAGTAGTGAATGCAATAAATCTGGTGAAGTCGGAATAAAGGAACCGATTCCATAAAAGACAACAGGCGCCATTTAGACGCCTGAAGGTAATGAAATTACAGCATTATTCGCCGTGACGCAGCTTACTTTGCACCTGAGTTAATGAACCGGTGCTTAACGCCTCTTTATAATGCTTACGGCATACGGAAACGTACCGCTCATTACCGCCAATCACTACCTGTTCTCCTTCATTGTATGGCCGCCCTTCCTGATCAAGACGTAACACCATGCTTGCCTTACGGCCACAGAAGCAAATCGTTTTTAACTCAACCAGTTTATCCGACCATGCTAACAAATACTGGCTACCGGTGAATAACTCACCGCGGAAATCTGTACGCAAGCCGTAGCACAATACAGGGATATCCAGCTCATCCACGACTTCTGAGAGCTCATGAACCTGTTCACGGGTCAGGAACTGGCTTTCGTCCACCAGTACGCAATGGATGGGCTGGCGGGCATGTTCTGACGCTATATCGGCATATAACGACGTCTGAGGATTATACAGCCGCGCTGGTGAAGAAAGCCCGATTCGTGAGCTCACTTTGCCAGAACCAAAACGGTCGTCAATTTCAGCGGTATAAACGACGGTACGCATCCCTCGTTCCTGGTAATTGTACGACGACTGCAACAGCGCAGTAGACTTACCTGCATTCATTGCAGAATAGTAAAAATAAAGTTGTGCCATCGGCTGCGTAACCCCAATCAATGTGTTTTACCGCGCAATTGTATCATATATTACTGAGCCTACCGTGCTTTCACGGCGGTATTGCTGCTGGTTTAATGACAATGCTTTACAACAAATGAAACGGCCAGCGAAGGAATAGCGTTCAGACATCACCGTCACCACGGTAGCAGATACAAATCATTGTCGTTTTGTGCTTAAACCGCCATTCTCCAGACAACTATAATGGGTTTTGGTCGCCAATTTATATTAAACATCACCATAACTAATGCGCTAAAACTGAAGTGTGATATTTATCCACGTGAAGTATAAATTTACTCTCGAAACGCAGGAAAATCATCCTGACTCATGGTTTTAGCGTCAGTGCGTATGCTTCAGCTATAAGCGAGAAGATGTGAAGTCGCGCGAAAATTTAACTTAAATTATTTAATCAACCAGACAAATAACAAGTAATTTTGAATTCCTTACATTCTCCCCTATTGCACATCTGATTTTATCGCTCTATTATTAGTTCAACAAACCACCCCACAATATAAGTTTGAGATTACTACAATGAGCGAAGCACTTAAAATTTTGAACAACATCCGTACTCTTCGTGCGCAGGCAAGAGAATGCACCCTTGAAACGCTTGAAGAGATGCTGGAAAAATTAGAAGTTGTCGTTAACGAACGTCGTGAAGAAGAAAGCGCTGCTGCTGCTGAAATTGAAGAGCGCACTCGTAAACTGCAACAGTACCGCGAAATGCTGATCGCTGACGGTATTGATCCGAATGAACTGCTGAGCACTATGGCAGCAGTTAAAGCAGGCACCAAAACTAAACGTGCTGCGCGTCCGGCAAAATACAGCTACGTTGATGAAAACGGCGAAACTAAAACCTGGACTGGCCAGGGTCGTACTCCGGCAGTCATCAAGAAAGCAATGGACGAGCAAGGTAAAACACTGGACGATTTCCTGCTCTAATTCGCTTTATGCTTGATAAAAAAATCCCGCTTCGGCGGGATTTTTTTTATCGTTACACGCTGAAAGTATCAGGCATAAAAAAACCGGTTCGCTATCAGGCGAACCGGTTTCTCGGGTGGCGAATATTACTTCGCGACCGCTTGCGCAAGCCAGGCTTTAAAGTCTTCGCCCAGAGTTTTATGGCGAACGCCATACTCTACGAAGGCCTGCATATAGCCGAGCTTATTACCGCAGTCATGGCTTTTGCCTTTCATGTGGTAAGCTTCAACGGTTTCTTTCTCGATCAGCATATCGATAGCATCAGTCAGCTGAATTTCATCACCGGCTCCCGGAGGGGTTTTCGCCAGCAGCGGCCAAATATCGGCGCTCAGCACATAACGACCGACTACCGCCAGATTAGACGGCGCGACGTCTGCTTTTGGTTTCTCAACAACGCCAACCATCGGCACGCTTTCGCCAGGCTGCAGGCTTTCGCCTTTGCAGTCAACAACACCATAAGCGGTGACGTCTTCAACCGGCTCAACCATGATCTGGCTGGCGCCCGTTTCGTCAAAGCGAGCAATCATCTCCGCCAGGTTATCACGGGTCAGATCGGACTCATATTCGTCCAGAATCACGTCGGGCAGAATAACCGCAACCGGCTCATCGCCGACAACCGGATGCGCGCACAGCACCGCGTGGCCCAGACCTTTAGCCAGCCCCTGACGTACCTGCATAATGGTGACGTGCGGCGGACAGATAGACTGAACTTCTTCCAGAAGCTGACGTTTTACACGTTTTTCCAGCATCGCTTCGAGTTCGAAGCTGGTATCGAAATGGTTTTCAATAGAATTTTTCGAAGAGTGTGTCACCAGAACAATTTCAGTAATCCCAGCGGCGATACATTCGTTAACAACATATTGGATTAATGGTTTATCTACCAGTGGCAGCATTTCTTTCGGAATAGCCTTGGTGGCGGGTAGCATCCTTGTGCCTAATCCCGCTACCGGGATAACAGCTTTTCTTACTTTAGAATTAAGGGCAGCCATTGAAATCTCCTGGACTGTTCGTTTTTTGAACTTAATCGTCAATAAATAACGCATCGAGTATATCAGTCTGATCAGTTAAACCTGGTCTGAAAAGGTATGGATACCCTCGAATTAGGACTTTTACGCATAAAACGCAGTGATAGTACCACCGGAAATGTAGGCCCGGTAATCCCACCTACTAAAAATAGAGCGAATAGTTCAATCTGCAGACAACATCAAGCGTAAACGTCCCCCTGCTCCCCAAATTTGGCACTGCCAGGATGCGCAGCGCTGGCTAATTTGGTTGAGGTATGCGTTGCCCAACGTTCCTAATGGAACGCCGTTACTAATTTGAATTTTATGCTCTCCGGTATTCAACGTACCGTTAAGACCGGCAGAAACCAGAATCAAATTTTTTAATCCGCTGTGATAATAACCAACCAGCAATGGGAATTGACCCGGTAAATTGGCCTGGCGCAGTAATTGGTTAACTTGTTTTAACAATGCGCCCATTTCCGGCAGGCGCTGTCCCTGATGAGCAAGTTGTTCTTGCAGCAAACCATTAAACAAAGCGCGTAATAATAATGCCGCCAGAACGCCATTATCGCCAGCGCGGGTGACATCCAGGCAATAAAACGCCAGATCGTTTTCTGATAACGGCGCAATATCCAGCACCAACCCCGGCTTATCCGCTGAGATAAGCTGACGATAATTGATACGACAATGGGAAATCTCCTGCTGCACCGGCGGCTGAAGTTCCTGTAATAACCTTGACGCCGCCAGGGGATCGCTAACTAACGCGTCCCAGTCTTCAAATAATCTCTCTTCCTCTTCAACTCGTGAACTAAACATTGTCGGGTAGAGACATGCATACACCGTTTCACGCAGGCGATTAAAATCTTTTACCGGCTTCAGTAAGACATCCTGCACGCCAAGACGTAATGCTTTAGCAATATCCGCCATGTTTTCGGTCGCTGAAATCATCAGAATCGGGAGCTGTTCACCCTGGTTGCGAACCTGCTCAACCAGTTCAAGGCCGTTCATCCTCGGCATCGAGATATCGCAAATCATCAGATCCGGTTTCGAAATCGCGATTTGCTGTAGCGCTTCAATGCCGTCTTCCGCCTGGCGGGTAGTCGCCCCCAGGGAAGTTAGCCAGCTATCAAGGAGAGAGCGGAAAACGGGTTCGTCTTCAACTATCAGAATCTGTTTTCCCGCCAATGGCTGCGTCATGTTCTCTCCCCTGGCTGACGATAATTAAATAGTGGCACGCTATTCACGCTATCGCCTGTCAGAATTTACTTAAGTGTTGGACAAGTGCGCTACGCGGAAGTGCGCACCAAGGGTAATAATTCATCCATTTTTTTCTCAACGGCCAGCTGTCCTGCGGCCATCGCTTCGCCAGCACGATGAAAATCGAGAGTGGAGATTTGCGGACAAAACGGCTGGAGCAGGATATCCGGCGGATCGCCTGCCATACGATTACGTTTCAGGCGATTTTCCAGCACCTGTATCGAGGTTGACATAATCTCCATCGCCGTGGGGGTTATTGTCGCACGGCGAGAACTCATTCTCCCCAACCGGGATCGCAGACGGGAATGCCAACTGAGCTCCTCTATCGGCTCCGGACGAGGCGACTCTATTGATAATAAATCCTGTTGCATAAGATGGGCGTCATGCTGGAGATCGACGGCAATCACAATATCCGCCCCCAAAGCTCGCGTCAGTGAGACCGGGACCGGATTAACCACCGCGCCATCCACCAGCCAGTAGCCGTTATGCATTACCGGCGACATCAGGCCAGGCATACTACAAGAAGCGCGGACCGCCATGTGCAGATCGCCTTCCGTAAACCATAATTCGCGCCCGGTACTCAGATTAGTCGCCACGGCGGCAAAACGGCGTTCGCACGCTTCAATTTGCGCGACGGGCATAATTTGCCGGTATTGATTGAACACCCGCTCGCCGCGTAACAGTCCGCCGCGCCGCCAGGAGAGATCCATCAATCGCAGCACGTCCCAGTTGCTAAAGGAGCTAACCCACTTTTCCAGCGCAGGGAGGCGATTGCAGGCGTAGGCCGCACCGACTAAGGCACCAATCGAACATCCCGCTACCACATCGACATCAACTCCCGCCCGATGCAGCGCTTTGATCACGCCGATATGCGACCAACCGCGCGCGGCGCCAGCCCCTAGCGCTAAACCAATCTTTAGCTTTCTCATTAGTACAGATACATATCCTTCCACTCCGAGCATGACATCAGCGCCATCACTCAGTTAACATAATGCACTTTGGCGCTCTGGCGCCGTCATTCTTTTCCATGGAGGCGATTTTGTCGCAATTATGCCCCTGTGGCAGCGCTCTGGAGTATAGCTCATGTTGCCAGCGATATCTGACTGGCGGTCAGCTTGCGCCGAGCCCGTCACAGCTGATGCGTTCCCGCTATAGCGCATTCGTGATGAAAGATGTCGATTATTTAATCAAAACCTGGCATCCACACTGTGAGGCGCCACGCTTTCGCGCCGATATCGAAAAAGGCTTTGCCAATACGCAGTGGCTTGGTTTAACCGTTTTCGCAACCGATAACGGCCGTAGTTCCGATGAAGGCTTTGTCAGCTTTATCGCGCGCTTTACTGAAGATAACCGTCCCGGCGCGATTATTGAACGTTCCAGATTCTTAAAAGAAAACGGACAGTGGTACTATATTGACGGCACCCGACCATTAATTGGTCGTAATGACCCCTGCCCTTGCGGCTCAGGTAAAAAATTTAAAAAATGCTGCGGCCAGTAAGGCCCGGCATCAGCAATTGCAAACACAACAGGATTTTCCCCGCGATGCATTCATTACAACGTAAAGTACTACGCACCATTTGCCCTGATCAGAAAGGCCTCATCGCGCGTATCACGAATATTTGTTACAAACACGAGCTGAACATTGTACAGAACAATGAGTTTGTCGATCATCGTACCGGCCGCTTCTTTATGCGTACCGAGCTCGAAGGTATCTTTAATGACGCCACCCTGCTCGCCGATCTCGATAGCGCGCTGCCGGAAGGCTCAATCCGTGAACTCAATCCCGCGGGCCGTCGCCGAGTGGTGATTCTGGTCACCAAAGAAGCTCACTGTCTCGGCGATCTGCTGATGAAAGCCAACTATGGCGGTCTGGATGTCGACATCGCCGCGGTTATCGGCAACCATGAAACGCTGCGCACGCTGGTAGAACGTTTTGATATTCCTTTTGAGCTGGTGAGCCATGAAGGATTGAGCCGCGAAGAGCACGACCAGCGGATGGGTGATGCGATAGCCGCCCACGATCCGGATTACGTGGTACTGGCAAAATACATGCGCGTGCTTACCCCGGAGTTTGTCGCCCGCTTCCCGAACAAAATCATTAATATCCACCACTCATTCCTGCCCGCGTTTATCGGCGCGCGTCCGTATCATCAGGCCTATGAGCGCGGCGTGAAGATCATTGGCGCCACCGCCCACTACGTGAATGATAATCTGGATGAAGGCCCAATCATCATGCAGGACGTGATTCATGTCGATCATACCTATACCGCCGAAGATATGATGCGCGCGGGCCGCGACGTGGAAAAAAACGTCTTAAGCCGTGCGCTGTATCAGGTGCTGGCGCAACGCGTCTTTGTTTACGGTAATCGGACGATTATTCTTTAATCGACAGCGAAATGAATTGGTTAGCTTTGCGGCGTTACGCGTAAAAATCAGGCAACCAGTTTAATTTTGTCAAAGGAATGCTTTACAGGGGCGCGTCATTTGGTATGATGCGCCCCGCTTCCCGAGAAGGGAGCAGGCCAGTAAAAAGCATTACCCCGTGGTGGGGTTCCCGAGCGGCCAAAGGGAGCAGACTGTAAATCTGCCGTCATCGACTTCGAAGGTTCGAATCCTTCCCCCACCACCATTCATTTTGCTGAATAGCCTACAATTTGATTTTACCCCTGGTGGGGTTCCCGAGCGGCCAAAGGGAGCAGACTGTAAATCTGCCGTCATCGACTTCGAAGGTTCGAATCCTTCCCCCACCACCATCTCCTCATGTCATGCCCAGCTTAATCTACCTGCGATATTCTATATTCTGCCCTACGGGGAAGGATGAGAAGCTTCGACTAAGGTTCGACTCGAGCGTCAGCGAGAGAACGTTGCCGCAGGCAACGGCCCGAAGGGCGAGGCGCTTTAGCGCCGAGTAATCCTTCCCCCACCACCATCTCCTCATGTCATGCTCAGCTTAATCTACCTGCGATATTCTATGTTCTGCCCTACGGGGAAGGATGAGAAGCTTCGACTAAGGTTCGACTCGAGCGTCAGTGAGAGAACGTTGCCGCAGGCAACGGCCCGAAGGGCGAGGCGCTTTAGCGCCGAGTAATCCTTCCCCCACTACTGTTGCATTCTCTTCAGCCACCTGCACTGCTATCTCCTCGCTCGCGCTTCGCTTAGCGAGGCTACAGGTGGTGCCGTTTGGTAGCCCGGACAGGTGCGCAGCACCGCCTCCGGGAAAATTCACAGCGGGGGCAATCGTCTTTTTACCGGTGAACTCTTCACCACCGACGTATTGCACTGCGCATACTCTGCGAGACCATCCAGTATCGTATCCAGCTGCGCAATATCACGGACCACAAGACGCATAACAAAACAATCCTCTCCGGTGACCTTGTCACTTTCGATACACTCCGGCATAGCCTGGATATATTTATCCACTTTTTGCAGCAATCCCGGTAGCGGTCTCACTCGTACTAATGCCTGCAGACTATATCCCAGCGCCGCCAGATTCACCCGCGCGCCATAACCCTCAATAACCCCTTTTTCCTCAAGGCGTTTTACCCGCTCGGCGGTACTCGGCGAGGTCAATCCCACCTGCGCGCTCAATACCTTGAGCGAAACTCTGGCATCTTGTGTCAGGCAGGTCAGAATCGCCCGGTCTATTTCATCAATTACGTATTCCATTTATTTCACCTAATTAATAAAGGCATTCATCTGTTTTTACCTTATTTCAGATATATCAAGCTGTCAGGCTTTTCACGACAATAATGGAAAACTTCTGGAGGTGAAATATGCAGCTTTCTCGTGGTGTCTGGCAGATGAGCCTGGCGATGATCATTTCCGGCTCGATTGGCGCATTCGTGCTGCTCTCAGGGTTGCCGGTAATCGACGTGGTTTTCTGGCGCTGTCTTATCGGCGCGGTCACATTATTGCTGTTTATTTTGTTAAGCCGGCAACCCTTCAGCCGCCTGACGCGCCTCACTCTGGCGCTGGCAATCCTTGGCGGCGTCGCGCTGGTGATCAACTGGCTGCTGCTGTTTGCCGCCTACTCACGCGTTTCTATCGGGATGGCCACCGTGGTCTACAACACCCAGCCCTTTATGCTGGTATTACTGAGCATGATACTAGGTGAAAGAGTAAGCGCGGTAAAATGGGGATGGTTACTGCTGGCCTTCGGCGGCGTGGTGATTCTGCTATCGAGCGAACTAACTCCCACCCACGGCGACAATCTCGTTACTGGCATTGCACTGGCGTTATGCGCGGCGTTTTTTTATGCCCTGACCGCCATTATCGCCCGCAAGCTGCAGTCGCTACCGGCGCAGCATATCGCTTTTATTCAGGTTATCGTCGGTACGGTAATGCTTTTGCCGCTGGTTCATGCCCCCGAGTTTAACGGCCATTTTCCCTGGCGCTATTTGCTGATCCTCGGCATCGTCCATACCGGGATTATGTATCAACTTTTATATAGTGCAATTCAAAAGCTGCCGACGCCGGTCACTGGTTCGCTCTCGTTTATCTATCCGCTGATGGCTATCGTGGTTGACTATCTGGTTTTCCATCATGCGCTCACGCCGCTGCAGTTGGCTGGAGGGGTGCTGATTTTGTTTGCTGCGGCGGGCAACAACCTTGGCTGGGGCGAAAAAAACCCCGCCATGGCGGGGTAAGTCAGCCGTCGCGAATGAACTAGCGACGCGCGCGCACAATCTGGTATTTGCGCGTCAGGTACTCGACCGGCGCGCTCCAGATGTGAACCAGGCGCGAGAACGGGAACAGCAGGAACAGCGTCATCCCCAGCACCAGGTGAACTCGGAAGACAAAAGCTACGCCATCGAGATGCTGCGAAGCTCCGCCGTGGAAGGTCACCACCGACTGCGCCCAGCCGACCAGTTTCATCATTTCGCTACCGTCCATATGCTGGGCGGAGAATGGAATGGTCAGCAGACCCAGCGCGCATTGCACCATCAGCAACGAGAGGATCAGGATATCCGCTGTGGTGGTGGTAGCACGAACGCGCGGGCTCAGCAGACGGCGCTTGAGCAGCAGTAAACCGCCGACCAACGTCATCACGCCGCACGCGCCGCCGGCAAACATCGCCATTTTCTGCTTCACGTCGATCGGCAGGAAGGACTCATACATCCAGTGCGGGGTCAGCATGCCGAGGAAGTGACCGGCAAAAATACCCAGGATCCCGATATGGAACAGGTTTGACGCCAGGTTCATCCCTTTACGATCCAGCATCTGACTGGAGGCGGCGCGCCAGGTGTACTGGCCGTAGTCGTAGCGCAGCCAGCTGCCAATAAGGAACACTGAACCCGCAATGTACGGATAGATGTCAAAGAAGAACATATTCAGGAAGTGCATTAGTGCTGTCCTCCGTTAGAGATATTCAAATATTGCGGGGCCACGGCTCCGGCAAAACGGCGCTGGTGAGCGGAGATGTCCGACTCGCCGCAGCCCTGGTCGGCAAAGAATTTGACCTGCTCTTCTTCCCAGACGGCATCCAGCGCCTGCGGTGTATCGTCGCGGGCCTCGTCGGCAATCTTCTCCGCCACTTTCTGGCTATCGACCTGAGTATTGGCAAGCTTCAACAGCAGCTCGAACAACACCGCATAGCGGCTCTCGCGCTGTTGCAGACGCGCGCTGAGCAGGCCAAGGATTGGCGCAACGTCCCGCAGGCCGCCAAGCGCTTCCTCTTCCGGCAACTGCGCCAGATACTCAAGGTACAGCGGCAGGTGATCCGGCAGCTCATGGCTATCCAGCAGCAGACCGTGGCGCTCGTACTGCGCCATCAGGTCGACCATCGCCTGCCCGCGATCGCGGGACTCGCCGTGAACATGTTCAAACAGCAGCAGCGAGGTGGCGCGGCCGCGGTCAAACAGCTCGCTATACGCCGATTGGGCGTCCAGCGGATCCTGAGCCACTAAATCGCGCAGGAAAACGCCCAGCGCCTGGGCATCTTCTTTGGCGAGTTTTTCCGATGACGCGAGAGCCTCGAACATCTCCTGCTGATGCTGCCATAAGGCAGCGTCAGGGTATTCGAGCAGACGCGACACAATCACGAGTTCAATCATGCGTGCGGCTCCGTTTTGCTGGTAACGTCAATGGCGTCAATGCGACGGCTGTTAAACAGGTTGAATTCGCTGTCAGAACCGTGGCAACCATCGCCGAAGGTAAAGCCGCAACCGCTCTTCTCCGGGAAAGCATCGCGGGCCTGTTCGCGATGGCTGCTCGGCACCACGAAACGATCTTCGTAGTTGGCGATGGCCAGATAACGGTACATCTCCTGCGCCTGCGCTTCGCTCAGCCCAACCTCTTCCAGCGCGCGGGTATCGACGACGCCGTCGACGGTTTCCGCACGTTTGAAGTGGCGCATCGCCAGCATACGTTTCAGCGCTAGCAGTACCGGCTGGGTATCACCCGCGGTCAGCAGGTTCGCCAGATACTGGACTGGAATACGCAGGCTTTCTACATCCGGCAGGATCCCGTTGCTACCCAGTTCGCCCGCATCGGCGGCGGACAGAATCGGCGACAGCGGCGGCACGTACCAGACCATTGGCAAGGTGCGATATTCCGGGTGCAGCGGCAGCGCCAGCTTCCAGTCCATCGCCATTTTGTAAACCGGCGACTGCTGCGCGGCTTCAATTACGCCCTGCGGTACGCCATCTTTTAACGCCTGTTCAATCACTTTTGGATCGTTAGGATCGAGGAAGACGTCCAGCTGGCGCTGATACAGATCTTTCTCGTTCTCGGTGCTGGCTGCGTTTTCAATCGCGTCCGCGTCGTAGAGCAGGACACCGAGATAGCGAATACGTCCTACACAGGTTTCGGAGCACACCGTCGGCATCCCGGATTCAATACGCGGGTAGCAGAAGATGCATTTCTCGGATTTCCCGCTCTTCCAGTTGAAATAGATCTTCTTGTACGGGCAGCCGGTGATGCACATACGCCAGCCGCGGCACTTATCCTGGTCGATCAGGACAATACCGTCTTCTTCACGCTTATAGATGGCACCGCTCGGGCAGGTCGCGACGCACGCCGGGTTCAGGCAGTGCTCGCATAAGCGCGGCAGATACATCATGAAGGTGTTTTCGAACTGGCCGTACATCGCCTTCTGCATGTTTTCAAAGTTCTGGTCTTTGGCGCGTTTTTCAAACTCGCCGCCGAGGATCTCTTCCCAGTTCGGGCCGCTGGTAATTTTGTCCATCCGCTGGCCGGTAATCAGCGAACGCGGACGAGCGATCGGCTGATGCTTGCTTTCCGGCGCGTTATGCAGATTCTGGTAGTCAAAATCAAACGGCTCGTAGTAATCATCGATTCCCGGCAGATGCGGGTTGGCGAAGATTTTACCCAGCAGCATCGCGCGGTTGCCCATGCGCGGCTGCAGTTTACCGTTGATTTTACGGATCCAGCCGCCTTTCCATTTTTCCTGGTTTTCCCAGTCGTTCGGGAAACCGACGCCCGGCTTACTTTCTACGTTGTTAAACCAGGCGTACTCCATCCCTTCACGACTGGTCCAGACGTTTTTGCAGGTTACGGAGCAGGTGTGACAGCCGATGCATTTATCGAGATTCAGCACCATGCCGACTTGTGAACGAATTTTCATTTTACGCTCTCCTGTACCTGGTCATTACCTTCGCCGTCTAACCAGTTAATGTTCTTCATCTTACGTACCACAACAAACTCATCGCGGTTGGAACCGACGGTGCCATAGTAGTTAAAGCCGTACGCCAGGTGGCCGTAGCCGCCGATCATATGGGTCGGTTTTGGCGTAATACGGGTAACCGAGTTGTGGATCCCCCCGCGCTGACCGGTAACTTCAGAACCCGGCAGGTTAACGATACGTTCCTGCGCGTGGTACATCATGGTCATTCCTGCCGGTACGCGCTGGCTCACTACCGCACGCGCCGTCAGGGCGCCGTTGGCGTTGAAGACTTCGATCCAGTCGTTATCCTCGATACCCAGATCTTTCGCATCCGCTTCGCTCATCCAGACGATCGGCCCGCCGCGCGACAGAGTCAGCATCAGCAGGTTATCGCTATAAGTAGAGTGAATCCCCCACTTCTGGTGCGGCGTCAGGAAGTTCAGCGCCTTCTCCTTATTGCCGTTGGACTTCTCGCCCATCACCGCTTTCACCGAACGGGTGTCAATCGGCGGACGATAGACCAGCAGGCTTTCGCCAAAGTCGCGCATCCACTGGTGATCCTGATACAGCGACTGACGGCCGGACAGCGTACGCCACGGTATCAGCTCGTGGACGTTGGTGTAGCCAGCGTTATAGGAGACATGTTCGTCTTCCAGGCCAGACCAGGTCGGGCTGGAGATGATCTTACGCGGCTGCGCCTGAATATCGCGGAAGCGGATCTTCTCGTCTTCTTTGTTCAGCGCCAGATGCGCATGGTCGCGGCCGGTAAATTCGCTCAGCGCTTTCCACGCCTTCACGGCTACCTGACCGTTAGTTTCCGGCGCCAGGGTGAGGATCATCTCAGCGGCGTCAATAGCGGTCTCCAGCTTCGGCTGGCCTTTCGCCGGGCCTTCCGCCTTGGTGTAGTTGAGCTTACGCAGCAGGTCCATCTCGCTCTGGGTATTCCAGGCGATACCTTTACCGCCGTTGCCGATGGTTTCCAGCAGCGGGCCGATAGAGGTGAAACGCTCGTAGGTCGCCGGATAATCACGCTCGACCGGAATAATATGCGGCGCGGTTTTACCTGGGATCAGGTCACATTCGCCTTTTTTCCAGTCTTTAACGTCAAACGGCTGCGCCATTTCCGCGGCGGAATCGTGCTGAATCGGCAGCGTCACGACGTCGGTTTCTTTGCCGAGGTGGCCTACGCAGACTTCAGAGAATTTCTTAGCGATGCCTTTATAGATGTCCCAGTCGCTTTTGGATTCCCAGGCCGGGTCAACGGCGGCAGACAGCGGGTGAATAAACGGATGCATATCCGAGGTATTCATATCGTCTTTTTCGTACCAGGTTGCGGTCGGCAGTACGATGTCGGAGTACAGACAGGTGCTCGACAGACGGAAGTCGAGCGTGACGACCAGATCCAGTTTGCCGTCAAGACCGTTATCCCGCCACTCGACTTCTTCCGGCTTCACGCCGCCCTGCTTGCCAAGGTCCTTGCCCTGAATACCGTTCTCGGTACCCAGCAGGTACTTGAGCATATATTCATGGCCTTTACCGGAGGAGCCCAGCAGGTTGGAACGCCAGATAAACAGGTTACGCGGATGGTTTTTACCGTTCTCCGGCTGCTCGGCCGCAAAGCGAATAGACCCCTCTTTCAGCGATTTCACGGTGTAATCGACCGGCGTCATGCCGGCTTTCTTCGCTTCGTCAGCAATACGCAGCGGGTTCACGCCCAGCTGCGGCGCCGACGGCAGCCAGCCCATACGCTCAGCGCGCACGTTGAAGTCGATCAGATGTCCGCTATAGCGGGATTTATCCGCCATCGGCGACAGCAGTTCCTGCGCGGTGACGGTTTCATAGCGCCACTGGCTGGAGTGGTTATAGAAGTACGATGTACTGTTCATGTGGCGTGCCGGACGCTGCCAGTCAAGGCCGAACGCCAGCGGCTGCCAGCCGGTCTGCGGACGCAGTTTTTCCTGACCAACGTAGTGCGCCCAACCGCCGCCGCTCTGGCCAACGCAGCCGCAGAAGATCAGCATGTTGATCAGACCGCGGTAGTTCATGTCCAGATGGAACCAGTGGTTCAGGCCCGCACCGACGATAATCATCGAGCGGCCATGGGTCTTATCGGCGTTATCGGCAAATTCGCGCGCGGTACGGATGATGTGCGCGCGGGATACGCCGGTGATTTTTTCTGCCCAGGCTGGAGTGTACGCCTTGACGTCATCGTAGCTGGTCGCGCAGTTTTCATCGTTCAGACCGCGTTCCAGGCCGTAGTTCGCCATGGTCAGGTCGTAAACGGTAGTCACCAGCGCGGTGGAACCATCGGCCATCTGCAGGCGTTTTACCGGCAGTTTGTGCAGCAGAATGTTTTCGAGGTCGACTTTGTTGAAATGCTCGGAACCTTCGCCGCCAAAGTATGGGAAACCGACGTTGGCGATATCATCATGGCTGCCAAGCAAGCTAAGGCGCAGCTCAATTTCTTCGCCGGTTTTACCATCGCGCTGTTCGAGGTTCCACTTGCCTTTGTCGCCCCAGCGGAAACCCAGAGAACCGTTAGGTACGGTCATTTCGCCCTTCTCGTCAAAGGCGACGGTTTTCCATTCCGGATTCTGCTCCTGGCCCAGGGAGTCAACCAGGTCGGCAGCGCGCAGCATACGGCCAGCGGCATAGTAGCCGTCGCGCTCTTCGAGCATGACCAGCATCGGCATGTCGGTGTAGCGACGTACGTAATCGGTGAAGTACTGGCTCGGTTTATCGAGGTGGAACTCACGCAGCATGACGTGGCCCATCGCCAGCGCCATCGCGGCATCGGTACCCTGCTTCGGCGCCAGCCACAGATCGCAGAGCTTGGCGATTTCGGCATAGTCCGGAGTAATCGCCACGGTTTTGGTCCCTTTGTAGCGAACTTCGGTAAAGAAGTGCGCGTCCGGGGTACGGGTCTGCGGGACGTTGGAGCCCCAGGCGATGATGTAGCTGGAGTTATACCAGTCGGCAGATTCCGGCACATCGGTCTGTTCGCCCCAGGTCATCGGCGAGGCTGGCGGCAGGTCGCAGTACCAGTCGTAGAAGCTCAGACAGGTACCGCCAATCAGCGACAGGTAACGGGCGCCGGACGCATAGGAAACCATCGACATCGCCGGGATCGGCGAGAAGCCTGCCACGCGGTCTGGACCGTAAGTTTTGACGGTATAGACGTTTGAAGCGGCAATCAGTTCGTTCACTTCTTTCCATGAAGAACGAACAAAACCGCCGCGACCGCGGGCCTGTTTAAAGCTTTTCGCTTTATCGGCATCTTCAATAATTGAAGCCCATGCCTCAACCGGATCGCTATGCTGAACTTTCGCTTCACGCCACATCTTCATCAGACGCTTACGCATCAGCGGATATTTCAGGCGGTTAGCGCTGTACAGATACCAGGAGTAGCTGGCGCCGCGCGGGCAGCCGCGTGGTTCATGGTTCGGCAGATCGGGGCGGGTACGCGGGTAATCAGTTTGCTGAGTTTCCCAGGTGACCAGGCCATTTTTGACATAAATTTTCCAGCTGCATGAGCCGGTGCAGTTCACACCGTGAGTGGAACGCACGATTTTGTCATGCTGCCAACGCTGGCGGTATCCATCCTCCCAATCCCGGTTGGTTTTAAGAAGCTGGCCGTGCCCATCGGCAAAGGTTTCACCCTTCTGTTTGAAGTAGCGAAACCGGTCCAGAAATTTACTCATCGGGTTTCTCCTGATATGGAGCCTGACGGCTCTCTGATAAATCGACATTGCTGGATTTGCAGCGAAAATAGCGCCATGCCGGAAGAGGAGAATTGATGGCGATCAATGCGAAATAGCTTATAAATCCGCACCCAACCCACAGATACCACCAAAGTAGTAACAATATTTATTAAATATCCAATTGTTTTATAAGGATTATTTTAAATATGACAGAATGTTAACCGGGATTTATGCCACGCTTAGGTATTAAGTGGTAGATGACGTACCGATAGTTATTTCCCTGAATTCAACAGCTTTGCACAAGTAAAAGTATGTTGTAACTAACAACAAATAATAAAAAGGGCGCACCCTTTGGCGCGCCCTGTCACTTCACATTAAGAAAAGACTTATTTCTGTTTACGGCCGTATACCGCCCAGGTGATTACTACGCAGGCAATATAGAAAACGAGGAAGACTTTCATTGCCCCGGCCGGCGAGCCGGTCAGATCCAGCGAAATACCGAACGCTTTCGGAATAAAGAAACCACCGATCGCGCCAATCGCCGAAATAAAGCCCAACGCCGCGGCGGTATCCGTCGCCGCTTCACGCATCGCTTGCGCTTCGCTGCCGCCCTGCGCTTTCACGCGGTCCATCGTAAGCTTGCGGAAGATCACGGAAATCATCTGGAAGGTAGAGGCGCTGCCCAGCCCGGCGGTCAGGAACAGCACCATAAATACCGCGAAGAAGGCGATGAAGTTGCCGCCCTGACCATTTGTCGGCAGGGTCAGGAACAGTAACGCGCAGAAAATAGCCATCACCACGAAGTTCACCAGCGTCACGCGGGTCCCGCCGAGACGGTCGGAAATCGCCCCGCCCATCGAACGCGCCAGCGCGCCAATAAACGGACCGAAGAAGGCGTAGTGCAGGATCTGCACGTCCGGGAACTGGGTTTTTGACAGCATCGCAAACCCGGCGGAGAAACCGATAAAGGAACCAAAGGTCGCCAGATACAGCAGCGCCATAATCCACAGATGCAGGCGTTTAAGTACCGGCAACTGTTCGCTCAGCGATGCTTTTGAGGCCGACAGGTCGTTCATAAAGAACCACGCGGCCAGGGTAAAGATGATCAGGAATGGAACCCAAATCCACGCGGCGTTTTCCAGATACAGCATTGAGCCATCCGGCTGCTCGCTACCGCTACCGCCAAAAACGGCAAAAATAGAAATCGAGACCACCAGCGGCGCAACCAGCTGCATCACGCTGACGCCCATGTTACCAAGGCCGCCGTTAACCCCCAGCGCGCCGCCCTGCTTTTCTTTCGGGAAGAAGAAGCTGATGTTCGCCATACTGGAAGCAAAGTTAGCGCCGGCAAAGCCGCACAGCAGAGAGATAATCACGAACACGCTAAACGGCGTGGAAGTATCCTGTACCGCAAAGCCCAGCCAAACGCACGGAATAATCATGATACCGGTACTGAACGCCGTCCAGCGGCGGCCGCCGAACAGCGGGACCATAAAGGCATAAGGTACGCGCAGCAGCGCGCCGGAAAGCGCTGGCAATGCGGTCAACATAAACAGCTGATCGGTAGTGAACTGAAAACCCACTTTATTGAGGTTTACCGCGACGGCGCTAAACAACATCCAGACGCAGAACGCCAGTAAAAGACAGGGAACGGAGATCCATAAATTGCGGCTCGCCACACGGTGGCCGCGCTGTTGCCAAAACTCAGGATCTTCAGGACGCCAGTCGGTGATGACTGAGCTGCTAGCCTTCTCCGGGATTGAAGATTGACTCATAGATACCTCTGATTATTCATATTTCCTGATGCTACCTTAGGGGTTGCTCAAGGCTGTAAGTTGATATAAATCAAAGGAAAAGCGCGGGCCATTTTGTACAAAAATAAATCATGCTCCGAAATGAGTAGATAATTATGAGAAAAAAAGTGTGGTTTTTCACGCGACTGCTGGGTTCGTGGTTATCCCTCCCACCACGGCACCTACCACCGACAATTAAGGGGTAATCCCTTAGGGGTATGGGTATACTCCAGGGGATAGTCGAGAATAAGCGCCACTCCCGGAGAGATGACCCATCAGGAGCCACCCATTCCATGTTAAAACGTTTGTTTACGCCGCTCACATTGGTTAATCAGCTGGCGTTAATCGTACTGCTCGCCACCATTATTGGCGTGGCCGGTATGGCGATATCCGCCCGCCTGGTGCATGGAGTGCAGGGCAGCGCCCACGCCATTAACAAGGCAGGCTCGTTGCGTATGCAGAGTTACCGCCTGCTGGCGGCTATTCCGCTGACGGCCAACGATCAAAAGCTGTTTAACGATATGACCGCTACCGTTTTCAGCCCGGAGTTGCAATACTCCGCGCGTCGTGACGGCCAGGAAGTACAGCTGAAAGCGCTGCAGCAATATTGGCAGTTGTCGCTGGGACCGGGCATGAAACAGGCCGTCAGGCAAAGCGACGTGGCACAGGATGTCGCCGACTTTGTCGACCGTATTGACCAGTTGGTTACCGCTTTCGACCACACCACCGAACAGCGTATCGAGCGCGTGGTCTGGATCCACCGCATCCTCGCCATCGGCATGGCGCTGCTGCTGATCTTTACCATTATCTGGCTGCGCGCCCGCCTGCTGCGGCCATGGAAACAGTTACTGGGTATGGCGCGGGCGGTCAGCCAGCGCGATTTTACCCAGCGCGCGCACATCAGCGGTCGCAACGAAATGGCGACCCTCGGCATGGCGTTGAATAACATGTCGGAAGAGCTGGCGGAAAGCTACGCCGTGCTTGAACGGCGGGTACAGGAAAAGACCGCCGGCCTCGAGCAGAAAAACGAGATCCTGGCCTTTTTATGGCAGGCCAACCGTCGGTTACACTCCAGCGCCCCGCTGTGCGAGCGCATCTCACCGGTGCTGAACGGTCTGCAGGGGCTGACGCTGTTACGAGATATTGAAGTGCGGGTGTATGACCTCGAGGATGAAGACAATCATCAGGAGTTTGCCTGCCACTCCGATATCGAATGCGATGATAAAGGCTGCTATCTATGTCCGCGCGATCTTCCCCCGCTGCCGGATGGCGGCACAACGCTGAAATGGCGACTATCAGACGCGCATAACCAGTATGGCATCCTGCTGGCCACGCTGCCGGTTGGCCGCCACCTGAGCCACGACCAACAGCAACTGGTCGACACGCTGGTGGAGCAGTTGACCAGCACCCTGGCGCTGGATCGCCATCAGGAAAAACAGCAGCAGCTCATCGTGATGGAAGAACGCGCCACCATCGCCCGCGAGCTTCACGACTCTATCGCCCAGTCGCTCTCGTGCATGAAGATGCAGGTGAGCTGTCTGCAGATGCAGGGCGATAGCCTGCCGGATGAAAGCCGGCTGCTGTTGGGGCAGATCCGCAACGAACTCAATACCTCATGGGCGCAGCTAAGGGAGCTGTTAACCACCTTCCGCCTGCAGCTTACCGAGGCGGGTCTGCGCCCGGCGCTGGAGGCCAGTTGTCAGGAGTACAGCGCGCACTTTGGTTTCACGGTACAACTGGATTATCAGTTGCCGCCGCGTTTTGTCCCGTCGCATCAGGCGATTCACCTGCTGCAGATCGCCCGCGAGGCGTTAAGCAATGCGTTGAAGCATGCTAACGCGACAGAAGTCATCGTGACCGTGTCACAACGCGATAATCAGGTACGTTTAGTCGTTGCCGATAACGGCCGCGGCGTACCGGAAAACGCGGAGCGAAGTAACCATTACGGTTTAATTATTATGCGGGATCGCGCGCAAAGCTTGCGCGGCGACTGTCAGGTGCGCCGCCGGGAGACCGGCGGTACCGAAGTCGTGGTGACATTTATCCCGGAAAAATCGTTTTCAATCCAATAAGGAGACCCCTATGAGTCAACAGGAACGGGCAACCATCCTTCTCATTGATGATCATCCCATGCTGCGCACTGGCGTAAAGCAACTGGTTAGCATGGCGCCGGACATTCAGGTTATCGGCGAAGCCAGTAATGGCGAACAAGGTATCGAACTGGCGGAATCGCTGGATCCGGACCTGATTCTACTGGACCTTAATATGCCAGGGATGAACGGCCTCGAAACGCTCGACAAGCTGCGGGAAAAATCGCTCTCCGGCCGCGTGGTGGTATTCAGCGTCTCCAATCATGAAGAGGACGTAGTGACCGCCCTGAAACGCGGCGCCGACGGCTACCTGCTGAAAGATATGGAACCAGAAGATCTGCTGAAAGCGCTGCAGCAGGCCGCTGCAGGCGAAATGGTATTAAGCGAAGCGTTAACCCCGGTACTGGCCGCCAGCCTGCGCGCTAATCGTGCAACGTCCGACCGCGACATCAGCCAGTTGACCCCGCGCGAGCGTGATATTCTGAAGCTGATTGCCCAGGGCCTGCCGAACAAAATGATTGCCCGCCGCCTGGATATCACCGAAAGCACCGTTAAAGTGCATGTGAAACACATGCTGAAGAAAATGAAGCTGAAATCACGGGTTGAAGCCGCCGTCTGGGTTCACCAGGAACGGATCTTCTAAGGCGATTCCGTCCAGGAAACGTCGGGAGCCGTAAACGTCACCAGCGGCTCGGTCAGCGCCAGTGCGATCTCATTGGAAGAGACGCGCTGACCCGATTTATCTTCAACCACCACCGACAGACGCCAGCGATTCACCGCGCCCGGCTCGCTGTTCCACACCGGCATAATGATGCTCCAGCCATCCGCACTGTTGGCATTAACCGGCGGCGTCAGGCTTAGCGCCTGAGTGTCCCCCTGCCAATGCAGCGATTTAATGCCGTGCAGGCTATTAATTTGCAACTTCAGCTGTACCGTTTCGCCGGAGTGCAGATCCCACGGCGGAGTCGCCAGATAGACCGTCAGATTCTTACGCTGTCGATACTCCACTACCGGCAGATTATCGCGTTCCGGGCTATCGTAGCGGCTGCCGCGTAGCGAGTTGCTGATAGCCACTTCATCCGCCGCCAGTTGCTGTTTCAGCGGAACCCCAAAACGATAATTCAGCTTCAGGCCGACATTATTCTGGCTGACGCCATTTTCACCCTGTTTGTGTTTAGCGGTGACCGTCACCAACGGTACCGGGGTGTAATTCAGTCCCACCGAAACCGCCACCGGATTATGGTATCCGGTACCGGAATGAAACAGATCGACGCTATCGCCGAAGTACTGTTCGACGCTGACGCTGGTATTGATGTGCTGATAAAACGGCAATCGTGCCTGGGCAGTCACGTCATACCCGACGGCCATCCGCTGCTCCTGGGTCTGATTTTCCCGCAACTGCCAGTCGCCAAGTGGGTGGTAATAGTTGGCCGATAAGCGCAAATACTCGCCCCAGGCTTCCGCGCCGATGCTGCCGCGCGCCAGGCTCTCGCTGAGCACTTTGTCGTAAAACGAGTTATAACCCAGCAGCCAGCTACCGACACGCCAGCGCTGGCCCAGCCCAACATTGCCAACCAGATCGTTCTCGCGCCGGGTAACCGAATATTGATTCCAGGTGAGGTAACGCTCATTGTCCTGCAGCGGCACAAACCAGCTACCCTTGCTACCGGTGAAGTTACCCTCTTTATCCACCAACAGGTCGATATTGGCATTACCCCACGGCGACAGCCAGTTTTCCAGTTGATGGCTGAACTCATTGCCGATTTTGCTGATGGCGAACATCCGCGCCTGCTCGCCGGTGGTGAGTCCGTTATCGCTCATGCTGGCTTCGCCGAATTTCTTGGCCATCTCGGCGAAATGTTTGGCATCGTCGTCGACCTGCGGCGCTATGCCTAAATCGGGCAGCGTCGTTTGCGGCGGCATACTGCTATCGTTGGCAATCAGCGCCCAGGCGGGAGCGCCTGTCAGCAGCAGGAGAAGCGTCAGTGATGGGGTTAAGCGGTACGGCAAAGGCATCAAACGGATTAACGTAAGCTCACGGGGAATAACAACATCACGTTAGTTTATCGTTTTTTGCCCTTCCCCGCAGCCCTGTGGGCCATTCCAGGAATAAACTGAAACCGGTTGACGTTTGCTGTCCCCGATCATCAAACCGGCGTTCGGGTTTGATTTGCCGCCAGCAGCGCTTTGAGTTCCGGAATACAGGAACCACAGTTGGTGCCACACTTGAGCATCGCGCCAAGCGCCTCTACGCTGACGCAGCCGCCGGCAATAGCCTCGCCGATCTGCCGCTCGCCGATACTAAAGCAACTACAGATAGTCTGCCCACGCGGCGCGCTGTCGCCACCCTTACGGCCGCTGAGCAACGCATGGCGTAGGCCGGCGGTCTGCTGCGGCGTCCGAAACGCCGTATACAGCCATTCAGCATCGATTTGCGGCGGCTTAATATCGCTCCAGCAGCCGAGCATCAATTGCCCGTCGTGCCAGGCCAGTAGGTTCCACAGCCCGCCGCCCTCGGCAATTTGCAACTGCCATCCCTGCTTGCGACACCACTCGGTCAGCCAGCTTTGCGGGCCGGTATCCGCGGCCAGCGACAAATGGCTAAGCCCTACCACCGCCCGTCGCCGCCAGTGCAGCGAGGATGGCAACGGTAAGGGCTCGCGAGATAATAGCTCCCCTTGCCACGCCGGCCGCCACGGCGCTATCGCCACCGCCGACTGCTTGCTCTCCGGCTGCCCGGAATGCGGATCGGTGACCGCCGCCAGTAAATTATTGACCCGTCCCTGGCGGGCAAACTGATTATTCCAGTGCATCGGCACAAAGAGCGAACCGGCGCGCTGCCCTTCGCTGACTATCACCTTCGCAATCATCACGCCGTGGCGCGACCAGACGCGAGCCAGTTCTCCCTCACGTAATTGTAAGCGACGCGCATCGGCAGGCGCCACCTCGACGACCGGTTCGGCAATGTGCTGCATCAACCGCGGTATGTCGCCGGTGCGGGTCATGGTATGCCACTGATCGCGAATACGTCCGCTATTGAGGATTAATGGATAAAATGCCTCGGTCTGCGCCCGGGTCGGCTGCGGCGACACCGGCACCATCCGCAACCTGCCGTCGCCGTGCCAGCCCTCCGTTAACCGCCAGGGCGCGGCGCTGCGGCTCACCGGCCAGCGCACCGGCGTCAGGGCATCCCACGCCTCCCGGCTGAGGTCCGCCAGCCCGCCAATATCAAACGCCCGCTGACCGTCATTTTCAAACCCTGAGAGCGCCGCGTGTTCACAAAATACCTCATGCGGATGTTGCCATGAAAAAGCTCGGGCATAACCTAATTCGGCGGCGAGACGGGAAATGATCCACCAGTCGGCTTTCGCCTCCCCCGGCGGCGGCAAAAAAGCCCGCTGACGCGAAATTCGCCGCTCCGAGTTGGTCACGGTACCGTTTTTTTCGCCCCATGCCAGCGCCGGAAAGCGGATATGGGCAAAGCGCCCCGTATCAGTATTGGCGGCGACATCGGAGACCATCACCAGCGGACACCTGGACAGCGCCTGACTCACCGCGTGGCTATCGGGCAGTGAGACCACCGGATTGGTCCCCATAATCCACACCGCTTTGACCTCGCCGCGTCCAATCGCGGCGAAGAGTTCGACGGCGGTTAGTCCCGGCGTCTGCGCCAGTCGCTCGCTGCCCCAAAAGCGCGCTAATCGCTGCAGGTCCTGCGGCTCAAAATTCATATGCGCCGCCAGCATCGTCGCCAGCCCCCCCACTTCACGCCCGCCCATGGCGTTGGGTTGACCGGTCAGCGAAAACGGCCCGCAGCCGCGGCGGGCAAACTTCCCGCTGGCAAGATGGACATTGATAATCGCGTTGCACTTATCGCTGCCGCTGGCGGACTGATTAATTCCCATGGTGTACAGCGTGATGGCGCGCGGTGCAGCGATAAAATCACGATAAAAGCGAGCCACTTGCTCCGGCGCCAGGCCGCAGAAAGCGGCCGCTTTTTCCACGCTCCACTGCGCGGCGATGGTCAGCGCCTGCCGCTGGTCGCGAAAACCCGCCACCATTCCACCGCTGGCGGCAATGGCATTTAGCAGGCCGACAAATAGCCCGCCATCGCTACCGGGCGCCAACGCCAGATGATCGTCGGCAATATCACAGGTCGCGGTGCGTCGCGGATCCACCACCACGATCCGCAACCGCGGATTATCGCGTTTCGCCTGCACCAACCGCTGATAGAGAACCGGATGCGCCCAGGCGGCGTTGGAGCCCACCAGCACCACCAGATCGCTCTGCTCGACATCTTCATAGCTGCACGGCACGACGTCCGCGCCGAGCGCCCGCTTATAGCCGGTGACCGCCGATGACATACATAACCGCGAATTCGTATCGATATTGGCGGCGCCGATAAAGCCCTTCATCAACTTGTTGGCGGCGTAATAATCCTCAGTTAACAGCTGACCGGAAGCGTAAAACGCGACCGCCTGCGGGCCGTAGCGCTCAATAATGTCGCGCAGACGTGAACCCGCCTCCGCCAGCGCCTGCGGCCAGCCGACCGCCCGGCCATCGACTTCAGGGTGTAATAACCGCCCGCTAAGCGAGGTCGTTTCCCCAAGCGCTGCCCCTTTTACGCACAAGCGGCCAAAGTTAGCGGGATGGTTTTCATCGCCGCGAACCGTGACGGTTCCACTGGGTTCAACGCGGGCGATAACTCCGCAGCCGACGCCGCAGTATGGACAGGTGGTTCGGGTTTCGCTCATCAGCTCGCCTCCGCGCGCAGCAGCAATGCCTGGTTGCCGACCCACACTTTGCCCTGTTCGATCTTCACCGGCCACGCGCGCACCAACGGCTCGCCGCTGTCGTACAAGCGACCATCTCGCAAGCGAATCCGCTGTTTATACAGCGGCGAAATAACGATCGGCTCGCCGCCCGCGTCGCCTAAAATGCCGCGCGATAACACGTTGGCCTCGCTGCCGGGTTCCTGGTTATCCAGCGCGTAAACTTGCTCGCCGAAGCGGAACAGCGCAATCTGCCGCTCGCCGAGGCGCGCGCCGATCCCCGCCTGCGGCGGGATCGCGTCCAGATCGCAGATCGCCTGCCACGGCCGCGACGGCAGGGCCGGTTGCCCAAGCCCTTGCGGCGCCACCAGCTGCGGCTGACCGCGCAGGATATGCCGCTGCACCGCCTCATCGGCCTCATCGCTGTTAACGTAGGAACGAAATAGCGCCAGCCGCTGTGGGTCGTTCAGGGTGGTCTGCCATTCGCACTGGTAGCTATCCACCACCCGCGCCATCTCCTGCTCCAGCTCATCGCCGATACCGAGACTATCGTGCAAGATCACCTCGCGTAGATACGCCACGCCGCCTTCAAGGTTATCCATCCAGCTACTGGTGCGCTGCAGGCGGTCGGCGGTGCGAATATAAAACATCAACAACCGATCGACGGTACGGATTAGGCTGGCGTCATCAAGGTCACTCGCAAAGAGGTCCGCATGGCGCGGTTTCATCCCGCCGTTGCCGCAGACGTAAAGATTCCAGCCCTTTTCAGTCGCAATAACCCCGATGTCTTTACCTTGCGCTTCGGCACATTCGCGGGTACAGCCCGAGACCGCCATTTTGATTTTGTGCGGCGCGCGCAGCCCCTTGTAACGATGTTCAAGCCTTACCGCCAGCCCCGTTGAATCCTGAACCCCATAGCGGCACCAGGTCGAGCCGACGCAGGATTTTACCGTGCGTAATGATTTGCCGTAGGCGTGTCCGGTTTCAAATCCCGCCGCCGCCAGCTCGCGCCAGATGTCCGGCAGTTGCTCCAGCCGCGCGCCAAACAGGTCGATACGCTGTCCTCCGGTCACTTTACTGTACAGCTGGTAACGTTTGGCGATCTGGCCGATAGCGATAAGCCCATCCGGTGTCACTTCGCCTGCGGCCATCCGCGGCACCACCGAGTAAGTGCCGTCTTTCTGAATATTGGCGAAGTAGCGATCGTTGGTGTCCTGCAGCGGCAAATGCGCCGGTTTCAGCAGATACTCATTCCAGCAGGAGGCCAGTACCGACGCCACCAGCGGTTTACACACTTCACAGCCGTGGCCCTGCCCGTAACGGCTAATGAGCTGATCGAAGGTATGGATGTGGTTGACTCGTACCAGATGATAGATCTCCTGCCGCGACCACGGAAAATGCTCGCAGATATCTTTTTTAACCTCGACGCCCTGCCCGGTAAGCTGGTGTTCCATCACCTGTTTGACCAGCGCGCTACAGCCTCCGCAGCCGGTCGCCGCTTTAGTGCAGCTTTTTATCGCCGCCATATCGCCCGCTCCGGCGCTGACCGCCTGGCAAATGTCTCCCTTACTGACGTTATGGCAAGAGCAAATCTGCGCGCTATCCGGCAGCGCCGCCACCCCCAGCGCTTTCGTCGTGGCCCCATCCATGGCCGGGAGGATCAGACTTTCCGGACGAGACGGTAGCGCCATGCCGTTCAGCATCATCTGCAACAGCGTCGCGTAGTCACCGGCATCGCCCACCAATACGCCGCCCAGCAGCGTTTTGCCATCAGCGCTGACAACGATCTTTTTGTAGATCTGCCGCGGACCATCGGTCCATTGATAGCTCTGGCAACCAGCTGTACGTCCGTGAGCATCGCCAAACGACGCTACATCCACGCCGAGCAGTTTGAGTTTGGTGCTCATATCGGCGCCGCTAAAGCGGGCGGTTTCGCCGGCCAACTGCGCCGCCGCGGTGCGCGCCATGTGGTAGCCCGGCGCCACCAGGCCATAAATTTTGTTGTCCCACAGCGCGCATTCGCCAATCGCCAATATATCTGCGTCCGAGGTCCGGCAGTGGTCATCGATACCGATACCGCCGCGTTCGCCGATTGCCAGGCCTGCGCCGCGCGCCAGCGCATCCTGCGGGCGGATCCCGGCGGAAAAGACCACCATATCGGTCTGCAGCGTGCCGCCATCGGCGAAGTTAAGCTGCAGCCCGTCGGCGGTGCGCACTATCGCCGTTGTCGCTTTGCTGGTGTGCACGCCAACCTCTAGATCGAGAATTTTCTCCCGCAGCATCGCCGCGCCGCCGTTATCCAGCTGCACCGCCATCAGATTGGCGGCGAACTCCACCACATGGGTCTTAAGCCCTAACTGTTTTAACGCGTTGGCGGCTTCCAGCCCCAACAGCCCGCCTCCGATGACCACCCCGCTCTGCGCAGTGGCGGCGCGGGCGGCAATGCGGTCAAGATCGTCAAGCGTACGATAGACGAAGCAGCCTTCTTCATCGTTACCGGGGATTGGCGGCACGAAGGGATAGGAGCCGGTCGCCAGCACCAGCTTATCCCAATGGGTTTCATGGCCGTGGGCATCGCGCACGATTCGCGCCGGACGATCGATTTCCGCGATCGTCTCTCCTGGCCGCAGCTCAATCCCGTACTGGCTAAAAAAGTCTCCCTCTACCAGCGATAGCGACTCTGCGCTGCGCCCGGCGAAATATTCCGAGAGATGAACCCGGTCATAGGCGGCATAGCGCTCTTCGCCAAAGACCACGATACGGTACTGCTGGTGCAGGTTCCGGCTCACGCATTGCTCAAGAAAATGGTGGCCGACCATACCGTGTCCGACCAGCACTAATACAGGTTTAGTCATCGTCATTTTTCCTGCAGCCCGCGGCTGCGTTATAGAAGGGTCAAAAAGCCACTCCGCTGAAGGAGACCTATCGCTGCCGAGCTGCGCGGTAAGCGGCGCCGCCTGCTGGCAGTCGCCCAGCAGCAGCACGCCGTGCAACCGGCCATCGCGGATCAGCAGGCGACGGTAGTGGCGATCGATGGGGTCCCAACTGCTGTAGATCTGGTCCTGCTCGCCGGCCCGCTGTTCGCCGGCGCTAAAAAACTCGATACCGGTGACCTTCAGCCGGGTGCCGCTGTCCTGCCAGCTGAATTCTTCGCCGGGAGCCCCGCACAGGCGTTCAACTAACACATCGGCCTGGCGCAAGCAGGGAGCCACCAGCCCCCAGGTTTGGCCGTCAATCTCACAACACTCGCCGATAGCGCTGATCCCCGGCAGCGAGGTCGCCATCCGGCGGTCGACGATAATCCCCCGCTGGCAGGCTACGCCGCTGCGCGCCGCCAGACGGATATCCGGCCGCACTCCGGTGGCCAACACCACCCGGCTGGCGGCAAAAGCGCGCCCGTCCTCCAGCCGCACATGCTGCTCGTCAATAGCGGCAATTCGGCTCTCCAACTCGCAGTGGATGCCGCGTGCCTCAAGCTGTTGTTTTAACTGTTCCGCGGCAAAAGCATCGGTAAGCGGCTCCATCAAACCGCTACCGCGATGGAGTAGCGTCACTTCCCCACCGTGACGGCGCAGCGCCGCCGCGACCTCCACGCCCAATACGCCACCGCCGATTACCACCGCCGGGCCGGGGATTGCCAGGATGTCTTTAACATCCGCCAGGGTGCGAAAGGCGAATACCTGCGGGCGCTCAATACCCGGCAGCGACGGGATAAACGGCTGCGACCCGGTGGCGAACACCAGTTCATCCCATTCCAGCCAGACGCCGCCGACGCGTAGCCTCCGCCCCGCGACATCCACTTCGCTGACCGCCTCGCCAAGCCGCACGCGGACACCATGCTGGGCGTACCACTCCGTCGGCAGCAGTTGGATTTGCGCCGCCGTTTTTTCCCCGCCGAGTACCGGCGAGAGCTGAATGCGGTTGTAGGCCGGCTGCGGTTCATCGCCGATAAGCGTGATGATGAAACGCCCCTGCGCGCGCGCCGCCAGCTTCTCTGCCAGCCGGGTTGCCGCCATACCGTTGCCGATAATTACCAGTCGCCGCATCATTCCGCCTTAGGCCGCTTTCGGCTGCTTTTCGTAGAGGAAATGGAGGATCTGCTGACGCAGGTGGTGGTAGTGGTTATCTTCCGCCAGCTGGACCCGGTTACGCGGACGCGGCAGATTAACGTCAAGGATCTCGCCGATCGTCGCGGCCGGTCCATTGGTCATCATTAACACCCGGTCGGAAAGCAGCACCGCTTCATCGACGTCGTGGGTGATCACGACAATGGTGGTGTTCAGTTCCTGCTGGATGTGCATTACCGCGTCCTGCAGATGGGCTCGGGTGAGCGCGTCCAGCGCGCCAAAAGGCTCATCAAGCAGTAACACTTTTGGCTTCATCGCCAGCGCGCGCGCGATGCCAACCCGCTGTTTCATACCGCCGGAGATCTCCCCCGGCCGTTTGTGCAGCGCGTGCCCCATCTGTACTCGCTGTAAATTGTGTTCGATCCACTCCCGGCGCTCTGCCTTGCTCATGGTGCGGCGAAACACCTGATCCACCGCCAGCGCCACGTTGTCAAAACAGCTCAGCCATGGCAGCAGCGAATGGTTCTGGAACACCACCGCCCGCTCCGGTCCCGGGCCGGAAATTTCACGGTTATCGCATAGCAGCCCGCCCTCAGTGGGCTGGGTAATCCCGGCGATCAGATTCAATAGCGTGGATTTGCCGCATCCGGAGTGGCCAATCAGGCTGATGGTTTCCCCTTCGTGAATATCAAAAGAGACGTTTTGCAGCGCCAGGAACTCGCCGCTGGCGGTGTTAAAGCGTTGACTGACGGCCTGTACCTGAATTAATGGTTTCATAGCGACTCCTTATTTTTCCTGCCAGCTGAAGCGGCGGGCGAGCAATATGAGCCCCTGTTCTAGCAGCAGGCCGACAACGCCGATAATGACGATGGCGATGATGATGTTTTCCACATTGAGGTTGTTCCATTCATTCCAGATCCAAAACCCGATACCCAACCCGCCGGTCAGCATCTCGGCGGCGACGATCACCAGCCAGGCAATGCCTATCGACAGCCGCACGCCGGTTAATACCGCGGGCAGCACTGCCGGAAAGAGGATTTTGCGCATCACCGTCCATTCCGACAGCTGCAGCACGCGAGCCACATTGAGATAGTCCTGCGGGATACGCCTGACGCCTTCCGCGGTGTTAATGACCATCGGCCAGATAGAGCAGATAAAAATGGTCCAGCTGGAAGCCGGTTCCGCCTTCTGGAACAGCAGCAGGCCAATCGGTAACCACGCCAGCGGACTCACCGGGCGCAGCAGCGCGATGAGCGGGTTAAACATTCGCGCAAAGAACAGCGAGCGGCCGATAAGAAAGCCCAGCGGAATACCGGCCAGCGCCGCTAAACCAAAGCCCACCGCGACCCGCTGTAGCGAAGCCAACACGTTCCAGCCGATGCCCATATCGTTCGGTCCGTCGCGGTAGAAGGGGTCGGAAAACAGCGTCAGCGCCGAATCCAGAGTGCTCAACGGCGTCGGGAAGCCTTTCGCGCCAATCGCCGCCAGCTGCCAGCCGAGCAGCAGCAGAGCCAGGCCCAGCAGCGGCGGCAGTAGACGCTGCAGCGCGGCGTTCAGCCAGCACCTGGCGGACGGCGTAGCTTTGCGCACCTGCAGCGGCGGCAGGACAATGATTTCGCCCGGCGCGGTTGAGGTCTGCGCGCGCGGCTGCGTGTTAATGGCTGGTTTCATCTCATGCCCCCTTATGTTGAATGGCGAAACTGGCGGCATACCCTTCCGGGTCGACGCCGTTCCACACTTTGCCGTCCAGCAGCGTGCTGCTGCGTAAAGTTTGCGTTGGCGCAGTGATGCCGCCCACGGCCTGCGCCGCCTCTTTCCACAGGTCGATGCGGTTGATACGCTGCGCTACCGCCTGATAATCCGGCGCGCTTTTCAGCAGGCCCCAGCGGCGGAATTGGGTTAAGAACCACATGCCGTCGGAGAGCCACGGATAACTGGCTTCCCCCTGCTGGAAGAAGCGCATGGGATGAGCGTCGCGCCAGCGTTTGCCGATGCCATTGTCGTATTCGCCAAGCATGCGCCCGCTAAGGTACTGTTCTTTGGTGTTGAGCCACGCCCGTCTGGCGAGGATCCGCGCGGTTTCGCGGGTGTTGTCGGCAGACGCTTCAATCCAGCGCTGGGCCTCCAGCAGCGCCGCCACCAGCGCCCTTGCGGTATTTGGATAGCGCGCCACCCAATCGCTGCGCGCGCCGAGGATTTTTTCCGGATGATCCGCCCAGATCTGCTGGCTGGTTGCCGCCGTAAAGCCGATGCGATCGTTGATCGCCCGCGCGTTCCACGGTTCGCCGACGCAGAAGCCGACCATATTGCCGATGCGCATGTTCATCACCATTTGCGGCGGCGGCACGACCACCGTGCGCACATCGGCGAAGGGGTCGATACCGGCGTTCGCCAGCCAGTAATAGAGCCACATCGCATGGGTGCCGGTAGGAAAGGTGTGGGCGAAGGTGTAGCTGCCCGGCGCTTTTTGGTCGATCAGCCGCTTGAGCCCATGACCATCGCTTACGCCTTGCGCCTGTAGGTCACTAGAGAGGGTGATCGCCTGACCGTTGCGGTTCAGGGTCATCAGGTTGGCCATCTGCTGCGGTTTGCCGGCAATACCAAGCTCAAGGCCATACAGCATGCCGTAGAGGATATGCGCTGCATCGAGTTCGCCGGCGACCAGCTTATCGCGCACCGCCGCCCAGCTGGCCTCCTTACTTGGCTGCAGGCTGATGCCATACTTTTTATCGAATTCTTTCAATGCCGCAATCGCCAGCGGCGCGCAGTCGGTTAACGGGATGAATCCGACCCGCACGGTGGCCAACTCTGGCTTATCGGAACCCGCCGCCCACGCCGCCTGCATCACGCCGGGCAGCAGCATAGCGCCGCTCAGCGCCGCCCCGGCCTGCAAAAAGCGCCGTCGTGAAATGAAAACTTTATCGCCCATAGCCGCTCCAGAACGCGCAAAAAAAAGCGCCCGGCAGTGCTTTCGCACCGCAGGACGCCTTTATCCAGAGAACTTCAGACCGCCGTTGGTCCGTTGTCTCAAATTGTTGATTCACTCAAGTTCAGTAATGCAAAGCGGATGCCAATTTGTGTTATTGCCCGCCAGACGTTGTTTTACCGCTCTCCGCGTCAACTATTGCACCATCGTCAGGCAATGCCTGCCCGCTGATTGTGCATTCAATTTGACGATGAGTCCGGCAGCAGAGCTTTCACCGTCAGCAGCGCGCGGGCTATTTCGACCATCCGCTGGTTCTTATCCATCGCCATTTTACGCAACGCCTGCCAGGCCTGTTCTTCCTGCATTCCCTGATGGCTCATCAGCAGCGCTTTCGCTTTATCTATAATCTTGCGCTCCTCAAATGCGGCTTGCAGCGAGGCCAGTTGGCCGGAGAGTTGCTCAAGTTCCCACGCCTGCTGGCGGACCAGCGGCAGCAGCTGCTTATCCAGGCGCAAAGTCAGGCTATCGCCGCACTCTTCTTCAGGCCATTGCAGCGGCGGCATATCGTCTTCTCCACGTTCGAGCAGTTGCCGGGTCGCGCTGAGCAGGTCGGCAATCAACGCCTCCTCCAGACTGCGCATCTGCTCTAGCCGTTCAGTTTGCAGGCTAAACCAGCGCTGCGCCGCGGCCCCTTCGTCCGCCGAGGGCTGGCGGGTACAGGCTATGCGCCGCAGTTGCTCAATCTCGCGCCCGGCTTCGCAACCCTGCAGCAGCTCAAGCGCCCGCGGCAGACCGGAGAGCGCCTGAAAGCTGTCAAAACAGGGCTGCTGACCGTCAATGCGGTCAACCAACTGCTGACGGAGCTCGCCGTTAAATTGGCCGCGCGCAAAGCCCAACGCTCCCAGCGCGCGCTCCTGGCCCGCCAGCTCTTTACCCTGCATAAAGCTGTACAGGGCGACCATGCGCCCGGCGATCTGCGGATCGTCTATGGTGTCATTCAACTGCGGCACAATATTCAATAAATGGCGAATAATACGGCTAAAGCGCTGAGTGGCCTCCTGAGCGTCCACCGCACGGCCTTGCACCGCCGCTCGCAGCGCCGGAAGCTGCGCCAGATACCACACCGCGCTGGCTATACGCCAACACAGCGCGCTGCTGGCGGATTCCCGCGCCGGTTGCAGCGCGGCATAAAAAGCGCTTAAGCGCGCGTCCACCAGCGCCCCGCCCGCCCGACGCTCGGCGTCATACAAGCGGCCCTCGGAAGAGAGCCACATATTGGAGGCGCCGCGTTCGCACTGCAGCATATGGACCAACCCACTTATTTCGCTCGCCAGCGTCCCTTGCTGCGTTAGCTTGCGGAGCTGCTGTTTTTGTAGCTGGCGCGCATAATGAAACCAGCCGATTGCTTCAGGCGTCATGCCGGTCGTATTATTCATACCCCCTCCCGAATTACGTCTTTAGATAAAGCTAAGCAATAACCATGCCTGATAAAAGGAGTCTTTATGCAACGTATTGTGATTGTCGCCAACGGAGCCGCTTACGGCAGTGAATCCTTGTTTAATAGCCTGCGCCTGGCTATCGCCCTACGTGAGCAGGAGTCAGACCTCGATCTGAAGCTGTTTTTAATGTCCGATGCGGTGACCGCCGGGCTTCGCGGACAGAAACCGGCGGAAGGCTATAACATCCAGCAGATGCTGGAGATCCTCACCGCGCAGAATGTGCCGGTAAAACTCTGCAAGACCTGTACGGACGGACGCGGGATCACCCATTTGCCATTAGTAGATGGCGTGGAGGTGGGAACGCTGGTCGAGCTGGCGCAGTGGACGCTGGCGGCGGATAAAGTGCTGACCTTCTGAATTAACCGCCATTAACAGGATTAAATGTCAGGCTGGTGGGCATTGCTGATGCAAAAGTACGCCAGCTGAACGCTTTCAGGAAGATTGTCATTTTTGTTTAATCGTTATCCATTTTGTTGATCGAAATCATCATCCACACGCTCCCCCTTTGGTGTTATGCAACGAGCAAAGTGTGAACAATATCACGCGCGGGTTGATGAATTCAGAGACAGAAACGGGGTATGAAAATGGCAATGGTAAAAGCAAGTTTAACGTTATTCGGCGGTGATACGCTGGTGGTGCGCTGTTCAGAGCGCTGTCATATTCACTTAATGAGCGCCAAGGCCGCCGGCGACAGCCACGCCGATATTTTTAGCGTGCAGGACAGGGACAGCGCTTATCTCACCGTGCCCTACAGCGGCACCTGGAACGTGCTGATCGACAGCCATAGTCAGTCCCTCGAGCACTCCATTAGCTACGTTCCCGCCTGAATCTCCACGCCCGGTAGACCGGGCGTTTTATGCGAGCCCAGGTTGGCTCGCCTCGCCGACCAGATGTCGCACCTGGATAATCAGATCGTCAAGACTGGCGTCGCGCATGCCAAGCTTGCGTAATTCCTGATCCAACGAAAAGAGATACTGGGCATTGGTGCCGAGCGGCCCGCTGGCGCGGGCTATCAGCGGCGCAATGGTTTTTGCGCTGGTATCAGATTCATACAGTGGGTGGCGCGGATCCATAATAAACACCAGCGCATTCACCGTGCGGCCGTCATCAAGCTCCAGACGGCACCAGGTTGGCAAATAGCAGCCGGTGATCATTTCTCGCTTCCACAGTAACGTCAGCTCTTGCTCCAACGTCTCATCCGGCAGACGATAGGCCACGCCGGTGGTACGGCCGCCTTCCTTCAACGCCAGCATCCTGCCCGGCTGATGCGCGCTGCCACGACCGGCGGTCAGGCGCAGGCAAAACGCGCGATGCCAACCCGGCAGCGTACCGGTGCAGGATTCGCTGTATTCCAGCGCCGGGTTCCACATCAACGAACCGTAGCCGAAAATCCACACCGAACCGTTATCCGGACGACAGGCCAGAGTCGCCGCCAACGAGGCCGCCCGCTGCTCCGCCGACCACAGCAGCGATTCCTCAATCGCGCCAAACGCCGTTTTACAATCCGCATTCATTAAGAAATCACGAGTTAACACTTTCTACTACCTCCGCCACTGCCTGCTTCCCGGCGATAATCTGTGCCATCCGTGAATATTGCTGAATTATTATCCAGCTTTATTACTCAATAAGCAATTAACGGAGCGTTGACAAGGGGGCTGACAAAAAATTAGATCGCAAAAGTGATTACTTTTTCTTATGCCATTTGTCGTCATCGCCTTTTTGGTAATCATTTTTCACCGCCGCCCAGGCGACTTTATGCGCCGTCTCCTCACGGCTGGCATCATCGCGACGGTCGGCTTTATCTTTATATTGATCCCACGCGCTATTGAAAGCTTCTTTATAAATTTCCTGCGCGTGTTCCGGCAAGACGTGCTGAACGCTATCGGGAAGTTCTTGTTTACTACGGTAAGGCATAATGACCTCCAGAATCAGGGTAAAAGCTAAGTCTGGAACACAATTCCCGGGTTGGCAAATGACAGGAATATTGAGAAATGAATTTTAGTAATCATCTGAAAAATATGTATAAAACATACGTAACAGCGTTTTTTAGCAGACCAACGCATTTCTTATGCAAGAGTGGTAAATTTAAGTAAAAATACAAATTAAACCTATCAATGTCTGTTATTTTATCAACTTACGTTATCTATAATTATAACACCTGCATAAATGGAGATGGTTCATGACACATGCACATGAGGCGGTTAAGACCCGCCACAAGGAGACCTCCCTCGTTTTTCCGGTTTTAGCACTGGTGGTGCTGTTTCTCTGGGGAAGCAGTCAATCACTACCAGTGGTCGTTGCGATTAATATTCTGGCGCTGGTCGGGATTCTGAGTAGCGCATTTAGCGTGGTTCGCCATGCCGACGTTCTTGCTCACCGCCTCGGCGAGCCCTATGGTTCATTAATTTTGAGCCTGTCAGTGGTCATTCTTGAAGTGAGCCTCATTTCCGCATTAATGGCGACCGGCGACGCCGCGCCAACGCTAATGCGCGATACGTTATATTCAATCATTATGATCGTCACCGGCGGTCTGGTCGGCTTCTCTTTACTGCTGGGCGGACGTAAATTCGCCACGCAGTATATGAATTTGTTTGGTATCAAGCAGTATCTGATCGCCCTCTTCCCGCTGGCGATTATCGTACTGGTATTCCCGATGGCGTTACCGGGCGCCAATTTCAGCACCGGCCAGGCGCTACTGGTGGCGCTGATTTCCGCCGCCATGTATGGCGTATTCCTGCTCATTCAGACCAAAACGCACCAGAGCCTGTTTGTGTACGAGCATGAAGATGACAGCGACGATGACGACCCGCATCACGGTAAGCCCTCGGCGCATAGCAGCGGCTGGCACACGGCCTGGTTACTGGTACACCTGGTTGCGGTTATCGCCGTTACCAAAATGAACGCTAATCCGCTGGAAACGCTGTTGACCAGCATGAACGCGCCGGTGGCCTTTACCGGTTTCCTGGTGGCGCTATTGATTCTCTCGCCGGAAGGACTCGGCGCCTTGAAAGCGGTGCTGAACAACCAGGTACAGCGCGCGATGAATTTGTTCTTCGGTTCGGTGCTGGCGACGATTTCCCTGACGGTGCCTGTCGTCACGCTTATCGCCTTCCTTACCGGCAATGAACTCCGCTTCGGTTTGGGAGCGCCGGAAATGGTGGTGATGGTGGCGTCGCTGGTGCTGTGCCACATTTCGTTCTCAACCGGGCGCACCAATGTCCTTAACGGCGCGGCGCATCTGGCGCTGTTCGCCGCCTACCTGATGACGATATTTGCCTGACCGGGTAATCCGTAATAAAGCCCAAAAAAAAGCCTGTCGGTGGCGAAACCGGCAGGCTTTTTTACAGCTCAGCGAAACTTAGTTGCTGGTATCCAGCTCGTCGAAGCTTTTCACCAGATCGTCGATCGCTTTCATTTGCTTCAGGAACGGTTCCAGTTTAGCCAGCGGCAGCGCGGACGGGCCGTCACATTTCGCGTGATCCGGATCCGGGTGCGCTTCAATGAACAGACCGGCGATACCCACCGCCATCCCGGCGCGAGCCAGTTCCGTCACCTGAGCGCGGCGACCGCCTGAAGCAGCGCCAAACGGGTCGCGGCACTGCAGGGCGTGGGTCACGTCAAAGATGACCGGCGAGTTGTTGGACGCTTTCTTCATTACGCCGAAGCCGAGCATATCAACGACCAGGTTGTCGTAGCCGAAGTTAGCACCGCGATCGCACAGGATCACTTTGTCGTTCCCGCCTTCAATGAATTTATCAACGATGTTGCCCATCTGGCCCGGGCTGACGAATTGCGGTTTCTTGACGTTGATGACAGCGCCGGTTTTAGCCATCGCTTCCACCAGGTCAGTCTGACGCGCGAGGAACGCTGGCAGCTGAATCACGTCAACCACATCGGCCACCGGCTGCGCCTGGCTGGCTTCGTGGACGTCGGTGATGATTTTCACGCCGAAGGTCTGCTTCAGCTCCTGGAAAATCTTCATCCCTTCTTCCAGACCCGGCCCACGATAGGAGTGGATGGAAGAACGGTTGGCTTTATCAAAAGAGGCTTTGAACACATACGGAATGCCCAGCTTTTGCGTGACGGTCACATAATGTTCGCAGATACGCATCGCAAGATCGCGGGACTCCAGCACGTTCATTCCGCCAAACAGCACGAACGGCAGGTCGTTTGCTACGTTGATATCACCAATGCTAACCACTTTTTGTTTCATAAGATCGCCTTATCAGGGTGTAACCGGAATGGTTCCAGACTAATGCAATGTAATTTGTTTATGTGAAATCGTGTTGATCTGCGCACGGATCATCTCGCTAATCGGATCCTCCGGACACTGCTCAACGAAATAATTGAGATCCAGCAGCGCCACGTGATCGCACTCCAGTTGGGCATAGATAAGCCCGCGGTCGCGAATTTCATAAGGGTCTTCGGGATTGAACTGCAGCAGCGCTTCGCTGGCGCGTAGGGCCAGCTCCATCTGCCGCTCTTCCATCAACGCCGATTTCAGCGTATCGAGCAGTTTGCGGATCACTTCGGCGTTATCGGCCTCATCGAGATCTTCATTGAACAGTTCTGCCACCGGGCTGATATTCCCCTTCAGCCACACCTCAAGCGTGTGTTCATCAAGCGTCTCGCCGTTGAATGGGTTAATCAACCACATCTCTTCGCTGGCTTCCGGGTCGGCGCGCAGCAGCATCTGCGTGGGGAAAATAACCGGTACCACCGGTAAATCCAGACGCTGGGCAATCCATAACAGAATCGCCCCCAGCGACACGGCGCTCCCCTGGCGATTCACCAGCACTTTATCCAGCCATAACGCATCGGACAGACGATAAATGCCCTGCGACGCGCCGAAGCCCCACTCGTGATAGAACAATTCCAGCAGCCGGTCGAGCTGACGCTCCTGATCCCAGGAGGTGGCAATCTCTTCCTGCGCCAGTGTTAACAACCGCTGCAACTCATCCTGCACAAAGTGCGTCGGAAAGTCGTCGCGGATCAATTCAGAAATGAGGACCATGCCTTCGCATAATGGCGCTTTGTTAAATTCGAAATCAGCTAATGACCTCATGCCTTACCCCAGTAACGGTATTCTTGTGATGGCGAGTTGAACGATGAAGAACAACACCACCAGCGCCAGCAGAAAGGCGATGAACCGGGTCTGCTGGCGGCGCGGGCGACGTCGGCCCAACGCAATAAATCCTAATGCGATGTAAATGATAACGCCAAACAGCTTTTCAGTCAGCCATGCGCCATCTTCGGTAAACGGCAGATAGTGCGTAATCGCCATTAATCCCGCGCCGCTGAGAAACAGCAGCGTATCGCTACAATGCGGCGCGATACGCACCCAGCGCTGGTTGAGCATCGCGCTGCCGCTGTAGGTCCACCAGTAACGCAGCACGAAAAGCCCGACGGATGTCACCACGCAGGCAATATGCAAATAGAGTACTGCAGTAAATAAATTCATTCGCCGGCTTGCTCCTTGTGCGGCCAACGCCCGAGAGTCAGACGTTCGTTATCGCCATAATCGCGGCAGGTCTCGACATCGAGATAACCTGCTTCATTAAACAATGCGCGTACCGCCTCGCCCTGCTTCCAGCCATGCTCCAGTAGCATATAAGCGTTGGGTAACAAGTACTGACGCCCTTCACGGATGATATGCGCTAAATCGGCCAGCCCCTGGTCGGCGGCGACCAATGCCGTTCTCGGCTCAAAGCGGACATCGCCCTCGGCAAGATGCGGATCGGTTTCATCGATATAGGGGGGATTACTGACAATCATCGCGAACCTCTGCCCCTTGAGCGCGCTAAACCAGTCGCTCTGCAGCACGGTCACGTTGTTGAGAGCGAGATGGGCGGCATTGCGCGCGGCGAGCGCCGCGGCGTCAGGCATAAAATCAACGGCAGTAACCTCGCAGTCCGCCCGCTCGCTGGCCAACGCCAGGGCGATAGCGCCGGTGCCGGTGCCAAGATCCAGGATACGGCAGGCCGTCTGCGGCAAGCGTACCAGCGCCTGCTCGACCAGGCATTCGGTGTCGGGCCGCGGGATCAGCGTCGCCGGCGAGACAAACAGCGGCAGCGACCAGAACTCGCGCTGACCAACCAGATGAGCCACCGGCTCGCCGTTGGCGCGGCGCGCCAGCAATGCTTCCAGCTCCGCCAACTGTTCCGCCGTCAATACGGTTTCGTCAAAAGCGAGGATCCAGGTCCGCGCTTTGCCGGTGACGTGCCCCAGTAAAATCTCGGCGTCGCGACGCGGGCTGTCGCTCGCGCCGAGCCGGGCTATTGCCTGAGTAAGCCACTGTCGAAAGGTCATCATTCCTGCTCGGAAAGCGCCGCCAGCTGGTCAGCCTGGAATTCCTGCACAATCGGTTCGATCAGCATATCCAGTTTGCCTTCCATGGTTTCATCCAGACGGTAAAGAGTCAGGTTGATACGGTGGTCGGTCACGCGCCCCTGTGGGAAGTTGTAGGTACGATTGCGGTCGCTGCGGTCGCCGCTGCCCAGCAGGTTACGGCGGGTAGACGCTTCCGCCTGCTGACGCTTGGCGACTTCGGCGGCGCGAATACGCGCACCCAGCACCGACAGCGCCTTGGCTTTGTTTTTATGCTGTGAACGTTCGTCCTGACACTCAACGACGATACCGGTCGGCAAGTGGGTAATACGGATAGCGGAGTCGGTGGTGTTGACGTGCTGACCGCCCGCGCCCGAGGAGCGGAAGGTATCAATACGCAGGTCCGCCGGATTGATATCCGGCATTTCGGCTTCCGGCAGCTCCGGCATCACCGCCACGGTACAGGCGGAGGTGTGGATACGCCCCTGGGATTCGGTCGCCGGAACGCGCTGGACGCGATGGCCGCCGGATTCAAATTTCAGCCGCCCATAGACGCCGTCGCCGCTGATCTTGGCAATCACTTCTTTAAATCCGCCATGTTCGCCTTCGTTGGCGCTCATGATTTCGACCCGCCAGCGGCGGGCTTCGGCGTAGCGGGTGTACATGCGGAAGAGATCCCCGGCGAACAGCGCCGCTTCATCGCCGCCGGTACCGGCGCGAACTTCGACAAAAGCGTTACGTTCATCGTCCGGATCTTTCGGCAGCAGCAGCACCTGCAGCTGTTGTTCCAGCGCTTCGCTTTTTTCTTTGGCATCGCGCAGCTCTTCCTGCGCCATTTCGCGCATTTCCGGATCGTCGAGCATCATCTGCGCGGTTTCGATATCGTCCTGCACCTGGCGCCAGTCGGTATAGCAGCGGGCAACATCGCCAAGCTGCGCATATTCGCGCGACAGCGCGCGGAAACGGTCCTGGTCGGCAATGGTGGCGGCGTCGCCAAGCAGCGCCTGAACTTCTTCATGGCGTTCGTACAGAGCTTCCAGTTTAGCAACAATAGAAGGCTTCATAGGCGTGAATTCACCCTGTCTTTAAATAGAGAAATGTGCGCTATTCCAGCCCGAGGCTGTTGCGCAGAATATGCAGGCGTTCATCATCCCCGTCACGGGCAGCCTGCTGAAGAGATTTGGTTGGAGCGTGGATCAGGCGGTTGGTCAGCTTACGGGCCAGATCTTGCATAATTTCCTGCGCATCGCCGCCCTGCTCCAGCGCGGCAAGCGCTTTCGCCGTCAGCTCCTCGCGAACCTGCTCGGATTGGGAACGATATTCGCGGATAGTCTCGCTGGCGCTTTGGGCGCGCAGCCAGGCCATAAATTCGCTGGTTTCCTGCTCGACGATCGATTCCGCCTGCACCGCCGCGGCCTTACGCTGCGCCAGATTGTGCTGAATGATATTTTGCAGGTCATCAACGCTGTACAGATAGGCGTTGGCCAGCTTGCCGACTTCCGGCTCGACGTCGCGGGGCACCGCGATATCCACCAGCAGCATCGGCTGATTGCGGCGCGCCTTCAGCGCGCGCTCGACCATCCCTTTGCCGATGATCGGCAGCGGGCTGGCGGTAGAACTGATAATAATATCGGCGTCTTTTAAACGCTCGTCGATATCGCTGAGGGCGATAACTTCCGCGCCGACTTCATCCGCCAGCGCCTGGGCGCGTTCACGGGTGCGGTTGGCAATCACCATTTTGCGAACGTTATGTTCGCGCAGATGGCGGGCGACCAGTTCGATAGTTTCCCCCGCGCCAACCAGTAACACCGTGACGCTGGAGAGCGATTCAAAAATTTGTCGCGCCAGCGTACAGGCGGCGAAGGCAACGGAAACGGCGCTGGCGCCGATATCGGTTTCAGTACGCACGCGCTTAGCCACCGAAAACGATTTCTGGAACATACGCTCCAGTTCGCTGACGTTCAGATGGCCGCGGCTGGAATCTGCAAACGCTTTTTTCACCTGCCCGAGGATTTGCGGCTCGCCAAGCACGAGTGAATCCAGGCCGCTGGCGACACGCATCAGATGGCTGACGGCGTCGTTATCCTGATGCCAATAAAGACTTTTACGTAGGTCTTCTTCATTCAGGCCGTGGAAGTCACATAGCCAGCGGATCAGCGCTTCCTGCAGGTTGTCCTGCTCTTCAACGCTGAGATACAGCTCCGTGCGATTACAGGTTGATAACACCACCCCGCCCTGCACCATCGGCTGAGCCAATAAGCTCTCCAGCGCCTTGTCGAGCGTATCCGGCGAAAACGTTACGCGTTCTCGCAGCGCTACCGGAGCTGTTTTGTGGTTGATGCCAAGAGCTAAAAGGGTCATGGTGAGGGAATAGTACCAGCGTTGCTAAGGTTAGTCTGAGCGCATCATACAGGATGCGCGTACTCAATAAAAGAGACGCCCCCCTTTTGGAGTAATAGTCAGGGCTTAATAGCCACTAACGGTAATTTTTTGATTTCAGACAACTTGAACGTAGACGCTATCGGCCAGCGACGCTAGCATTAAGGGTTATTATTGCAACCCGCTACACAAATCGGTGTGCGAACCATCAGTCGCCGCATTTCACTGTAGACATCAAGGATTTGTCATCATTATGAATCGACTGTTCCGCCTGCTGCCGTTGGCAAGCCTCGTTCTGACCGCCTGTGCAATCAATACTCCGCCGCAAGGGCCCGGCAAAAGCCCGGACTCCCCGCAATGGCGCCAGCACCAGCAGGATGTTCGCAACCTTAACCAGTTCCAGACCCGCGGGGCGTTTGCCTATCTTTCCGATGAGCAGAAAGTGTATGCCCGTTTCTTCTGGCAACAAACCGGCCAGGACCGCTACCGCCTGCTGCTGACCAACCCGCTTGGCAGCACCGAACTGTCATTAACCGCGCAGCCGGGCGGCGTCCAATTGATTGACAACAAAGGCCAGACCTACAACGCCACCGATGCCGAAGAGATGATTGGCCGCCTTACCGGCATGCCGATCCCGCTTAACAGCCTGCGCCAGTGGATTATCGGCCTGCCGGGCGATGCCACCGACTATTCGCTGGATGACCAGTACCGCCTGCGCGAACTCAACTACACGCAGAATGGTAAAACCTGGCACGTGACCTACAGCGGCTACTCCAGCGACACCAAACCCACCCTGCCGTCTAATATGGAACTCAACAACGGCAGCCAGCGCATCAAGCTGAAAATGGATAACTGGATTGTGAAATGATGAGTCGCTGGCCCGCCCCCGCAAAATTGAATCTGTTTTTGTATATCACCGGTCAACGCGCCGATGGTTATCACACGCTGCAGACGTTGTTTCAGTTTCTCGACTATGGCGACACGCTGACCATTGAACCGCGCCGCGACGGGAAACTGCGGTTGTTAACGCCGGTCGCCGGCGTGCCGGATGAAGAGAACCTGATTATCCGCGCCGCCAGGCTACTGATGGCGGCGGCGGAGTCTCACGGTCAACTCCCCGCAGGCAGCGGCGCGGATATCAGCATCGACAAACGCCTGCCGATGGGCGGCGGCTTAGGCGGCGGCTCTTCTAACGCCGCGACGGTGCTGGTAGCCCTCAATCATCTGTGGGGCTGCGGGCTTAGCGAAGACCAGCTGGCGACGCTTGGGCTACAGCTCGGCGCCGATGTCCCGGTTTTCGTTCGCGGTCACGCGGCGTTTGCCGAAGGGGTTGGCGAGATTCTCACCCCGGTCGATCCGCCGGAAAAATGGTATCTGGTCGCCCACCCGGGCGTAAGTATCCCGACGCCGATCATTTTTCGCGATCCGGAGTTACCACGAAATACCCCGAGCAGGTCAATTAATACCTTACTAAACTGTGAATTCGGCAACGATTGCGAGGTTATCGCAAGAAAACGTTTTCGTGAGGTTGATGCAACGCTTTCCTGGCTGTTAGAATACGCGCCGTCGCGCCTGACTGGCACAGGAGCCTGTGTGTTTGCTGAATTTGACACCGAATCCGCCGCTCGTCAGGTGCTGGAAAAAGCCCCGGAATGGCTGCAAGGCTTTGTTGCGCGAGGAATAAATGTCTCGCCGCTGAAGCAAGCCCTACTGAAGTAATTCTGCTTTTTGCATGAATAACGGCAAGTTTGCCGGGCAAACAGAGTATCGGTGACAACGTCACCCTGTTCCAGACGTTGCATCGTGCTCTTTAATACACCGCCTGGATGAGATGGCGCCGGCCCGCACAGTTTAATGGCCCGTTTCATCCACCACTGGACGCATGCCTGAGGTTCTTCTCGTGCCTGATATGAAGCTTTTTGCTGGTAACGCCACCCCGGAACTAGCACAACGTATTGCCAACCGCCTGTACACTTCTCTTGGCGACGCCGCTGTAGGTCGTTTTAGCGACGGCGAAGTCAGCGTACAAATCAACGAAAACGTACGCGGTGGTGATATTTTCATCATCCAGTCCACTTGTGCTCCCACCAATGACAACCTGATGGAATTGGTTGTTATGGTTGATGCCCTGCGTCGCGCTTCTGCAGGTCGTATCACCGCTGTTATCCCTTACTTCGGCTATGCCCGCCAGGACCGTCGCGTACGTTCCGCTCGTGTGCCAATCACCGCTAAAGTCGTCGCTGACTTCCTGTCCAGTGTCGGCGTTGACCGCGTACTAACCGTTGACCTGCACGCTGAACAGATTCAGGGCTTCTTTGATGTTCCGGTTGATAACGTATTCGGTAGCCCAATTCTGCTCGAAGATATGCTGCAGCTGAATCTGGACAACCCGATCGTGGTTTCTCCGGACATCGGCGGCGTGGTTCGCGCTCGCGCTATCGCGAAGCTGCTGAACGATACCGACATGGCGATCATCGATAAACGCCGCCCGCGCGCTAACGTTTCTCAGGTGATGCATATCATCGGCGACGTCGCTGGCCGTGACTGCGTGATGGTTGATGACATGATCGATACCGGCGGTACCCTGTGTAAAGCAGCGGAAGCGCTGAAAGAACGCGGTGCGAAACGTGTCTTCGCCTACGCGACTCACCCGATCTTCTCCGGCAATGCTATCCAGAACATTAAAAACTCTGTGATTGATGAATTCGTCGTCTGCGATACCATTCCGCTGACGCCGGAAATCAAAGCGCTGGACAAAGTCCGCACCCTGACCCTGTCAGGTATGCTGGCCGAAGCGATTCGTCGTATCAGCAACGAAGAATCCATTTCCGCTATGTTCGAGCACTAATCGAGCCCAGCCGAAAAACCCGCTGCGGCGGGTTTTTTTGTCTCTGGTTCATATTTGTATGACTAATGCCTCCTTCACCTGCCATTCAGTTGACAGATGATGCGCTCATGGATGAAACATTATTGTGAATAGATTATTTTCCTCACATGTGATGCCTTTCCGCGCCCTCATCGACGCTTGCTGGAAAGAAAAGTACACCGCATCGCGCTTTACCCGCGATCTCATCGCCGGGATAACCGTCGGGATCATCGCTATCCCGCTGGCGATGGCGTTAGCAATTGGCAGCGGCGTAGCGCCTCAATATGGACTCTACACCTCGGCGGTGGCGGGAATCGTCATCGCCCTGACCGGCGGTTCACGCTTTAGCGTTTCCGGCCCCACCGCGGCCTTCGTGGTGATCCTCTATCCGGTGTCACAACAGTTTGGCCTGGCCGGCTTACTGGTGGCGACGCTAATGTCGGGTATCTTCTTAATCCTTTTCGGCCTCGCCCGCTTTGGCCGTCTGATTGAATATATCCCGCTTTCAGTCACCCTTGGCTTTACCTCCGGTATCGGCATCACCATCGGTACCATGCAAATTAAAGACTTCCTTGGTCTGCAGATGGCGCATGTCCCAGAGCACTATCTGCAGAAAGTCGGCGCGCTGGTGATGGCGCTGCCGACAATTAACGTTGGCGATGCCGCCATCGGTATCGTGACGCTGGGTATTCTGATTTTCTGGCCGCGTTTGGGCATCCGCCTGCCGGGGCACCTGCCGGCGCTGCTGGCGGGCTGTGCGGTGATGGGCATCGTTAATTTACTCGGCGGACATGTGGCGACCATCGGCTCGCAGTTCCACTATATCCTCGCCGATGGCAGCCAGGGCAACGGTATCCCGCAATTGCTGCCGCAGCTGGTGTTGCCGTGGGATATGCCGGGCTCGGAGTTCACCCTGAGCTGGTCGTCGCTGCGCGCGCTGCTGCCTGCCGCCTTCTCTATGGCGATGCTGGGCGCCATTGAATCACTGCTCTGCGCGGTGGTGCTCGATGGTATGACCGGCACCAAACACAAAGCGAATAGTGAGCTGGTCGGCCAGGGCCTGGGCAATATCATCGCGCCATTCTTTGGCGGCATTACCGCCACCGCGGCGATTGCTCGCTCCGCGGCTAACGTGCGCGCCGGCGCGACCTCGCCGATTTCCGCGGTGATCCATGCCCTGCTGGTGATCCTCGCGCTGCTAATCCTCGCCCCGCTGCTCTCGTGGCTGCCGCTGTCGGCCATGGCTGCCCTGCTGCTGATGGTAGCGTGGAATATGAGCGAGGCGCATAAGGTGATTAACCTGCTACGCCACGGGCCAAAAGACGACATCGTTGTGCTGCTGATGTGCATGTCGCTGACCGTGCTGTTCGATATGGTCATCGCCATTAGCGTCGGTATCGTGCTGGCTTCGCTGCTGTTTATGCGCCGCATCGCGCGCATGACGCGACTGGCGCCGGTCAACGTTGAAGTGCCGGACGATGTACTGGTGCTACGGGTGATCGGCCCGCTGTTCTTCGCCGCGGCGGAAGGATTGTTCACCGATTTGGAAAGCCGGATTGCAGGCAAGCGCGTGGTGGTGCTGAAGTGGGATGCGGTGCCGGTGCTGGACGCCGGCGGTCTTGACGCTTTCTTGCGCTTTGTGAAGCGCCTGCCGGAAGGCTGCGAGCTGCGGGTGTCTAACCTTGAGTTCCAGCCGCTGCGTACTTTAGCGCGCGCAGGGGTCCAGCCGATTCCGGGACGCCTGAGCTTCTACCCGGACCGTACCGCGGCGCTGGCGGATATTGAATTAACGCAATAAAAGAGAGGCTCGCCGGAAGGGAGATCCGGCGAGCTGAATTCAGTTAGCTGTGACGATGCTGGTCGCGACGGCAGCGTTTATCGTAGTGGCGTACCCACCAATAGCGGTCGGAGACTCTTTCATGACCGCCAACGCGAGCGCCCGCCAGCCACAAAACGGCGCCGACGAAAATACTCAACACCGCGCCATGAGCAAAGAATTGCGGCAGGTTAAATTGTGGAAGCTGGTTTAAAATAGAGTAACCAACGCCGACCACCATCACAACCAACCCTAAACCCATCAGTATGTTACCGAGTAACGAAGCGTTTCTGCGTTTCATATGTCACCTCCGGACCTTGGGCTACATGGGAATATCCCCAAAATTTATAGGTTAAGTATAGACAATAGGGATATGAGTGATTGCGTGAGTGATCACATTCGGGAACATCTGATCAACAAAAGTTTACAAATAAGCCACTGAACAACATCAAATTCTAATGGTTCAAAGTGGAAATTATCAGCAACGGTAGCGTTTCGCTGGCAGAATTTTGTCAAGCGCCGACGCAGGCAGTACACTACGCGGCAAAGTACGCCTATGCAGGAATAAAAAGTGACGATAAAACTGATTGTCGGCCTGGCTAACCCCGGAGCGGAATACGCGGCAACGCGCCATAACGCCGGCGCCTGGTACGTAGATTTACTGGCGGAGCGCCACCGCGCGCCGCTGCGAGAAGAGAGCAAATTCTTCGGCTATACCTCGCGCCTCAACCTGGCGGGGGAAGACGTGCGCCTGCTGGTGCCGACCACCTTTATGAATCTCAGCGGCAAAGCGGTGGCCGCGATGGCTACCTTTTACCGTATTAATCCGGATGAAATTCTGGTCGCCCACGACGAGCTCGATTTACCCCCCGGCGTCGCTAAATTCAAACTTGGCGGCGGACACGGCGGTCATAATGGCCTGAAGGACATTATCAGCAAGCTGGGTAATAACCCAAACTTTCACCGCTTACGCGTCGGAATTGGCCATCCGGGCGATAAAAATAAAGTTGTCGGCTTTGTGCTGGGTAAACCACCGGCCAGCGAACAGAAGCTAATTGACGAAGCGGTTGATGAAGCGGCGCGCTGTACCGAGATGTGGCTGAAAGACGGTTTAACCAAAGCAACCAACCGTTTACACGCCTTTAAAGCGCAATAAGCGTCCGACGTGCGGAATTTTTGCCGCACACCGTGTATAATAGGCGAAGCTATTTACTTTTCTACAGTCTGTTATTCATAACAGACTGATTATCCAAAGATTAAGGTGATTTAAATCATGGGATTCAAATGCGGTATCGTCGGTTTGCCCAACGTCGGCAAATCCACCCTGTTCAATGCGCTCACCAAAGCAGGTATTGAAGCGGCCAACTTCCCGTTCTGTACCATTGAGCCGAACACCGGTGTCGTACCGATGCCCGATCCGCGTCTGGACAAACTGGCTGAGATCGTCAAGCCGCAGCGTATCCTGCCGACGACCATGGAATTCGTTGATATTGCCGGTCTGGTTAAAGGCGCGTCCAAAGGCGAAGGTCTGGGTAACCAGTTCCTGACCAATATTCGTGAAACCGAAGCCATCGGCCACGTAGTGCGTTGCTTTGAAAATGACAACATTATCCACGTCGCGGGTAAAGTTGATCCGGCGGAAGATATTGACGTAATTAACACCGAGCTGGCGCTGTCTGACCTCGATACCTGCGAACGCGCTATCCACCGCGTGTCCAAGAAAGCCAAAGGCGGCGATAAAGACGCTAAGATTGAGCTGGCCGCGCTGGAAAAATGCCTGCCGCAGCTGGAAAAAGCGGGCATGCTGCGCGCGCTGGATCTGAGCAAAGAAGAGAAAGACGCCATCCGCTATCTGAGCTTCCTGACCCTGAAGCCAACCATGTATATCGCCAACGTTAACGAAGACGGTTTTGAAAATAACCCGTATCTCGACCAGGTTCGCGCTATCGCTGAGCAAGAAGGTTCCGTAGTGGTTCCGGTTTGCGCTGCCGTTGAATCCGACATTGCCGAGCTGGACGACGAAGAGCGTGACGAGTTCATGGCCGAGTTGGGCCTTGAAGAGCCGGGCCTGAACCGTGTAATCCGCGCAGGCTACGCTCTGTTGAACCTGCAGACCTACTTCACCGCTGGCGTCAAAGAAGTTCGCGCATGGACCATTCCGGTTGGCGCTACCGCGCCGCAGGCTGCCGGTAAAATCCACACCGACTTCGAAAAAGGCTTTATCCGCGCCCAGACCATCGCCTATGAAGATTTCATTGCTTATAAAGGTGAACAAGGCGCGAAAGAAGCCGGTAAAATGCGTGCGGAAGGGAAAGACTACATCGTTAAAGATGGCGACGTAATGAACTTCTTGTTCAACGTCTAATCCCGGACGATAAAATCCGCGCCCCGGCGCGGATTTTTCATTTCAAAGCCTCGCAGGTTTTATGACTCGCGAGGCTTTAAATTATCTGAATGGCGCATCTAACGGAATTTCTGCGTCAGGCTCGTGGGTAATTCGGTTACGCAGATCGCGACGAATCATTTCAATTGCCCAGAACCAAAAAATATGGCCAAGCAGTTCAGAAATATATTCATCAGCCGGAATGTTTAATAACGACGGCGTAAGTCCTAATAGCGGAAATGAAATCCAGTGTACCGCAATGGTGGCGACAATCCCGGCCCATACTCCCTGCCATAATTTAACTTTTGGGAATATCTCCGCCACCACGCAATAGCCAATCGCGAACACCAGCGAAAAGATGATATGCGTGACCATTACCGGATTGATGATATGCTCAGAGAAGGTGTACACGGTATGTGTAGGGTCAATGCCAAGATAGTCGCGTAAAAAGAGATAAGGAGGATTAAATTCATCACGCCCACCGGAAAATGTTCGCGGCGGCAGAGGTACTTCCGCCCCCCACTTAACGAATGCCGACATAATTCCGGCAATAACCCCAACTAATAATGCGACGCCATAGCGACGCCGACCTGGTGCAGTTTGTACAAAAAAGTCCTTAATTGCCATAAATCCCTCGCCATGAATAATATTGTTACAGCATTGCAATATTCTTTAAGTCCGCGCGGGTATGGCTTGATCAAGATCACACTTTTTGTTCAAAAGATAAACAAAGCTAATATTTTTATGTCATCGCGGAGCATCAATTAATGCCCCGCGTGGCATTCTTTTAATCACGCCACCCCATTGCCGGTGCAACGTGCTTCAGAATAGACTCAATCACGTGAGCGTTATAATCCACGCCCAGCTGATTCGGCACCGTCAGCAATAAAGTATCCGCTTCTGCGATCGCCTCATCCTGTTTCAGTTGCTCAATGAGCTTATCGGGTTCAGCGGCATAGCTGCGGCCGAAAATGGCGCGGGTTTTCTCATCAAGAAAACCAATACTGTCGCTGTTATCCCGGCTGGAGCCAAAATACATCCGGTCGCGATCGTCCATCAGGGCAAAAATACTCCGACTGACCGATACCCGCGGCGTACGCGTGTGCCCCGCCTCCGTCCAGGCCTGACGATAAGCGCGGATCTGTTTCGCCTGTTGAATATGAAATGGTTCGCCCGTCTCATCATCTTTCAGCGTCGAGCTCTGCAGGTTCATACCGAGCTTCGCCGCCCACATCGCCGTGGCATTAGAGCCCGCGCCCCACCAGATACGCTCGCGTAGTCCGGCGGAATACGGCTCAAGACGCAGCAATCCCGGCGGGTTGGGGAACATCGGTTGCGGGTTAGGTTTAGCGAAACCTTCGCCGCGCAGCACGTCCAACAGGACCTCAGTGTGGCGCCGCGCCATATCAGCGTCGGACTCGCCATCCTGCGGTTGAAAACCGAAATGACGCCAGCCATCAATCACCTGTTCCGGCGAGCCCCGGCTGATGCCAAGCTGTAAACGCCCACCGGCTATCAAATCTGCAGCGCCGGCATCCTCCGCCATATATAGCGGGTTTTCGTAGCGCATATCGATAACGCCGGTGCCAATCTCAATCTTTTTAGTTTTCGCGCCGATAGCGGCCAGCAGCGGGAACGGTGAACTGAGCTGGCGGGCGAAATGGTGCACCCGAAAATAGGCGCCGTCCGCGCCTAACTCTTCGGCGGCAACGGCCAGATCGATGGATTGTAAAAGCGTGTCGGCAGCGGAACGAGTCGCCGACTGCGGCGATGGCGTCCAGTGGCCAAATGACAAAAATCCAATCTTTTTCATGAGGATAGACCCTGATTTGGCAAAACATTCAGCAGACGCGGAGATAATATTCCGCGTCTGTTTGTGGTTCCCCTACTCTACCCCTTAGCCAAAATGTATAAATGGCGTTTATTTAACAGAATGGTTCAAATAAATTGACCAAATATAACGATGGCTATTTCTGCATCAGCGCAAAAACGCCCCAACCGAAATATTCCCGGGTATAAGTGACGTGGCGAAGCGGTGCGGCATTGAGCTCCGCACGGACCTCAGCCGCAAATTCATCGTCGGGATTCGCCTGCAGCCAACGGCGCATCGTCAGCCATTTAGCGGCTTCATAACGGTCCCACCCTTCGCGGTCAGCCAGCACCATCTCAACAATGTCATAGCCCAGTTCGCCAAAAGTGGCGACCAGCGCTGGAAGCGGCAACAAATCGGCCACCGCAGAAACGCCGCAGGCGCGCGCTTGTTCTTCTGTGGCGGGTACCTTACGCCACCAGGGTTCCCCGATAAGTAGCATACCGCCAGGCTTAAGGCTGCGGGCTAACTGCGCCACGGTTCCAGCGACGCCGCCGGCAATCCACGTCGCGCCGATACAGGCCGCTACATCGTATTGCCGTTCGGCAACGTAACCTGCCGCATCGCTATGGAGAAAAGTGACGCGATCGCTAACGCCAAGCGCTGCGGCGCGTTGTTTAGCCTGCGCGGTAAACAATGGGCTCATATCAATGCCCAGACCGCCGATAGCATGGTCCCGCGCCCAGGTGCAGAGCATTTCACCAGAACCGCTGCCAAGGTCGAGGATCTGCGCCCCCGCCTGCAGGCGAAGTACGCGGCCAAGCGTGGCATATTTTTCCGCCGTGAAGGGGTTATGGATACGATGTTCACTTTCGCTGATGGTAAAGATACGTGGGATATCGATAGTTGTGGTCATGTCACTCTCCTTAGCGGTTATCCGGCTGGGCGCGAACGTTATTCAGCCCGCTGGTGTTGATGCGGTATGGTTGGCCGTTAACGGATTTAATCAGTTTTTTAGTGCGGAGCTTTTTGAAAACGGCGAGCGTACAGTCGCTGAGCAGTAGGCCTTCGCGGCTATAGCACTCCACGGCGATGACGCGGCCTGAGGTATCGCGAATGTGCGAAATACGTCCGCCTTTCGCGAGAACGTGTAAGGTACGTTGTTCCTGACGGGATAAATTCATACTGGAAAACCTGTTTAATCATCATGTGCAAAACGTGCAAACACGCAGCGGTGTCCGCATTCGATTTCAGCGCAGTGATAACCAGCCCGGCCTGAAAGGTCGGCAAACTGATTATCAGATGATTACATTCTCCAGCATCAAAGCCTCGGTAGAGTTGAAAGGTATTTACCGGCTTGATGATAACATCCAGTGACAGAAAGGATATTTATAAACGGGAAAATTGTGATCGGTATCTGAAATTGCGCCCCCGCCCCATGACGAAAGGCGCACAATGAATGGCAGCAACGCATTGCTCCTGATTACCACATCAAATCATCAGGTACTTTAAAGTCAGCGTACGGATCGTCTTCGTCCTCTGCTTCCTGGCTCAGGGCGCTGTTCAACACAATACTCTCGGCGTCGCGCTGGGCGATTTTATCCGCCACGCTGGCAGGAATAATCGCGTATTCATATTTACCGTTATTATCAACAGCAAGGCGGGCAATCGCCAGACGGCCGCTAATGAGCTGCGCCTGGGTGGTTTTATCCACATCAATGTTTTTGATGAGATTATTATCCGTAAAGTTAAAAGCGATATGGCCTTTCGCAATCGTGATTCGGTTCATTTCGATCAGCTGCTTAACCTGCGCTTTATACTCTTTTGCTAAAGCCGCTTGCTTTTGCTGCTCGCTGAGCTGCTTGTCGCGCTCAAGCTGGGCTTTTTTGTTTTCCTCAACGGCCTCGCGGGCTTCACGCGCCTGAACACGTGACTTTTTCGCCGTTCTCTGAACCTTAGCCATCTTTTTACTGGTGACCAGACCCGCTTTCAGCATCTGCTCTTGTAAGGTAAGTTTTGTCATCGTCGTTTCTACAATCGTTTGAATTATGATTCGGATACGGAAAATCAGGGTCAGACTTTAAGGAGCTTCACCGTGGCGTCGATGTCGATTTCATCTTCAGAGAAGATGAGCGTGGTGCCCTGAAAGGTAGTGATCGCCAGCTTTTTCAGCGTACGCATTTCACCCGGCTTCACGCTCGCTTTGGGCTTGATGCTGTTCATCAGCAGCCCCACGGAGAGCACCGCATTTTCCTTGTCGATACGCGTATCTGCTGGCACTTCCTCACTGTAGACCAGGTAAGACTTAATCGATGTCAGCTTCAGGCGCTCACCGGCAATATACAGATGTTTGCTTTCCGGGATGACCTTCACCGCGTAAGCCGATAGGCCTTTATTATTGGTCGTAGGTTCAAACGTGACCGCCGCATCTTTCTTAATCAGCTCCGGATTGGCGACCTTAATCACGTGAAAATAGCGGTTATCACCATTTTCATCTTTGATAAATCCGAAACCTTTATCTTTAAACCACGTTGTGATCGTACCGTTCATCGCCATTACCGCCTGATTAATCGTTTATCTACTCAATTTTGCAGCGCGCAGTTTAAAGCACAATGCCAGCGTAGACCATGCCTTTGCTCTAAGTGTTACCCGATATCGGCAATTGATCCTGGCTTTTGCCGAAAATTTGATTCATTAATGAGTACGGTTCATTCAGGAGAATGCATGATGCCTAATCTACCCTCCATTGCGTTGCTAGGTCCTGGCGCTATCGGCACGACCATCGCCGCCGTACTGCATGAAGCGGGCCGCAAACCGCTGCTCTGCGGGCGCACCGCGCATCAGCGGTTGATTTTACGCCACGAAGACGGCGAAACGATCATTCCAGGGCCGGTATTGACCGATCCGCATACGCTTGAACGCCCGGTTAAGCTGCTGTTTGTGGCGGTGAAAACCACCCAGGTAGCGGATTGCGCGGGCTGGCTTAACGCGCTGTGCGATGAAAACACGGTGGTCTGCGCACTACAGAACGGTGTCGAACAGGAAAGCCTGCTTAACCCTTATGTTAACGGCGCAAAGGTATTGCCTTCGGTCGTCTGGTTTCCGGCACAACGGGAGGCGGATGCTTCGGTATGGTTACGCGCCAAACCGCGTCTGACGCTACCCGATACGCCGCAAGGGAAGAAGATAGCCGAGGTTCTCGACGGTACCCGCTGCGCGGTTAAGTTGACGGCAGATTTCGCATCAGTCGCCTGGCGGAAACTGCTGCAAAATGCCGTCGCTGGCCTGATGGTGCTGGCGAATCGCCGCGCCGGGATGTTTTCGCGCCAGGACATCACCGGGCTGGCGCTGGCCTATCTACACGAATGTCTCGCGGTGGCCCGCGCAGCAGGGGCGGTACTCGCCGATAGCGTGCCGCAGGAAATTGTTGATGGGTTTCATCAGGCGCCGGCGGATTTAAGCACCTCGATACTTGCCGACCGTCAGGCCAATCGTCCGCTGGAATGGGACATTCGCAACGGAGTTGTACAGCGCTATGGCCGAACGCTGGGCGTTGCCACCCCCATCAGCGATGTCGTCGTGCCGCTGCTGGCGGCCGCAAGCGAGGGGCCTGGCTAAGATTGCTTCAAAAAAATTACCGTATTTGTTATAGTGTTACTCACTGATTATTTATCTCTGCGGTGCCAAAAAGAACAAGATTCACCGCAACCCAGGACAAGAAAATGTTAGATTACCGCTTCCCGACAGCTTTGCAGATGGTTCTCAGCGTAGCGATGGCGGAGCAATTGGGTGAACGTTCGACGAGTGCGGTTCTGGCCTACGGCCTGGAAGCCAATCCGAGCTTTATCCGTAAACTCATGGTTCCGCTCACCCGCGACGGCATCATCGTCTCCACGCTTGGCCGCAACGGCTCTATTCATCTTGGCCGCCCTGCCGACCAAATCACGCTGCGTGATATCTATCTTTCCGTTATTGAAGATAAAAAACTGTGGGCGTCCCGCCCTGATGTCCCGGCTCGCTGCGTGATCAGCGCCAACGCCTGCTGGTACTTTAAGTCCGTAGCCGATGAAGCCGAGCAGGCGTCGCTCGCGGTGTTAGCTCGCCATACCGTGGCAAGCGCCCTGGAAGAGGTCAAAAAAGCCGATACCAGCGGCTGCGATCCGCTGCCTGAGCTGACTGCACGCTATAAAGAAGCGCATTAACTTTTCTTGTTGCGAAAAAAAACCGCCTTAAACGAAAAGGCGGTTTTTTGTTATTAGCAGCGACCTACTCAGGCAGGACGTCCCTAACCGGTTCGCCGCGCGTCACCAGTTTTCGCAGCGTCACGTAAAACACCGGCGTCAGGAACAGCCCAAACAGCGTCACGCCGAGCATACCGGAGAACACCGTGATCCCGGTGACGCCGCGCACTTCCGCCCCCGCGCCATGGCCAAGAATCAGCGGAATCGTCCCGGCAATAAAGGCAATCGAGGTCATGATAATCGGACGTAAACGCAGACGACAGGCTTCCAGCGCCGCTTCCATAATCCCTTTGCCCTGAATTTCCAGTTCGCGGGCAAACTCGACAATCAGAATCGCGTTTTTACACGCCAGCCCCATCAGCACCACCAGCCCTACCTGCACAAATACGTTATTGTCGCCGCCGGTCAGCCAGACGCCAAACAGCGCGGAGAGCATGGTCATCGGGACGATAAGGATCACCGCCAGCGGTAGCGTCCAGCTTTCATATAGCGCCGCCAGCACCAGGAATGCCAACAATACCGCGACCGGGAAGACGATCAGCGCCGTATTGCCCTGCGTAGCCTGCTGGAAGCTGAGATCCGTCCACTCAATATTCATCCCATTCGGCAGTATTTGCTTAGACATGCCTGCCAGCTGCGTCATCGCCTGCGTGGACGAGAGCACGCGGGGATCGGCATCGCCAATCAAATCCGCCGCCGGATAACCATTGTAGCGAATCACCGGATCCGGTCCGTAGGTGGTATTAATATTCACCATACTGCCAATCGGCACCATTTCGCCCTGATTATTGCGGGTGCGTAAATTAGCAATATCTTCCACGCTGTCGCGGAACGGCCCGTCAGCCTGCGCCATTACGCGCCAGGTACGCCCAAACTGGTTAAAGTCATTCACATACGATGACCCCAGATAAGTTTGCAGCGTCCCGAAAAGGTCGGTCAACGACACGCCCTGCGCTTTCGCTTTATCTCGATCGACCTGCACATCCAGCTGCGGCACGTTCGCCTGATAGGTCGATATCGGGAAATGCATCCCCGGCGTCTGCATAATCGAACCCGACATCGCGTTCACCGCGTTTTGCAACGCGCCATAACCCAGACCGGCGCGATCCTGAATATACAGTGAATAGCCGGAACCCTGACCCAGCCCTAAAATCGGCGGCGGCAGAATCGAGAAACCAAAGCCCTGCTGAATTTGCGCGATTTTGGCATTAATCTCGGCATTAATTTCCGCTGCGGTGTGTTTTCGCTGATCGAACGGTTTCAGACCAAAAAAGACCGTCCCGGTGTTCGGCGTATTGGTGAACTGCAGCGCATTAAGCCCCGGAAAAGCCACCGCATAATCCACGCCTTCGGTATTCATACCGATTTCGCTCATTTTGCGGATCACGGCGTCGGTGCGCGCCAGTGAAGAGCCTTCGGGCATTTTCACGCCGCCAATTAAATACAGTTTATCCTGCGTCGGAATAAACCCGCCGGGTACGACTTTAAACATCACGCCAGCGGCGCAGAGTAGCAGGACGTAGACCACAAACACCGCGCCGCGTCGCCCGAGCGTTTTGCCTACCAGCCCCTGATAGCCGTTTGAGCTACGATGGAAAAAACGGTTAAACGGACGGAAAATCCAGCCGAACAAGCGATCGATAAGCCGGGTCGGGAAGTCTTTCGCCGCGCCGTGCGGTTTTAACAGCAGCGCAGCCAGCGCTGGCGAGAGCGTCAGGGAGTTGATGGCGGAGATCACCGTCGATATCGCAATCGTCACCGCAAACTGCTTATAAAACTGCCCCGTTACCCCGGAGAGGAACGCCATCGGCACAAACACCGCGCACAACACCAGCGCGATAGCGATAATCGGCCCGGAGACTTCGCGCATCGCCTGATGCGCCGCCGCTAGTGGCGCCAGCCCCTCTTCGATGTTTCGTTCGACGTTTTCCACCACCACGATGGCATCATCCACGACGATACCGATCGCCAGTACCAGCCCGAACAGACTCAGGGTATTCAGCGAAAAGCCCAGCAGATAAAGAATGCTGAAGGTACCCACCACCGATACCGGCACCGCGATAAGCGGAATAATCGACGCACGCCACGTCTGCAGGAACAAAATCACCACCAGCACCACCAACACTACCGCTTCCAGCAGCGTTTGCACCACCGCGCGAATCGAATCGCGCACAAACACTGTCGGATCGTACGGCGCCGCCCATTTCATATCTTCCGGGAAACGGGTGGAGAGTTCGTTCATTTTCGCGCGTACGGCGTTAGACAAATCGATAGCATTCGCCCCCGGCGACTGGAAAATACCAATCCCGACCGCGTCTTTATTGTTAAGCTGGGAACGTAACGCATAGCTACCCGAGCCCATTTCGATACGCGCCACGTCGCGCAGGCGCACCAGCGAACCGTCTTGCGCCGTTTTCAGAATAATATTGCCAAACTCTTCTTCCGTATGCAGACGCCCCTGGGCGTTAATAGAGATCAAAAAATCGCTCTCTTTCGGCAGCGGCTCGGCGCCCAGCTGTCCGGCGGAAACCTGAACGTTTTGCTCCTGCATCGCAGTCACCACATCCGATGCGGTTAACCCGCGCGCCGCAACCTTATTGGGATCCAGCCAGATGCGCATCGCATATTCACCCGAGCCAAAAATCTGGATCTGTCCGACGCCGGGCAAACGCGCGAGTTCATCTTTGACTTTCAACGTGGCGTAGTTACGCATATACAGTGAATCGTACTTACCGCTGGGTGAAAACAGATGCACCACCAACGTCAGCGTTGGCGATTGCTTCTGGGTGGTGATGCCTAAACGGCGGACATCTTCCGGGAGACGCGCCTCGGCCTGCGAGACCCGGTTTTGCACCTGAACCTGCGCCTGATCGGGGTCGGTTCCCGGACGGAAAGTGACGGTAGTAACCAATACGCCGTCAGAGCCTGCGACGGACTTCATGTACATCATATTTTCGACGCCGTTGATGGCTTCTTCCAATGGCGTCGCCACGGTTTCGGCGATCACTTTCGGGTTGGCGCCGGGATATTCCGCCCGCACCTGCACGCTAGGCGGTACGACATCAGGATATTCGCTGACCGGCAACAGCGGAATGGCGATCAAGCCGGTGATAAAAATCAGAATCGACAGCACGGCGGCAAAAATCGGCCTGTCGATAAAAAAGCGGGAAAAGTCCATATGGCGGATTCTCAGATAAGGGATCAGTTGAGGGCGGCGCTGGTGGTCATGGCAACGGTCTTCGCGTTAACCGGCATTCCCGGCATAAACACTTTTTGCAAACCATCGACGATGACTTTATCCCCAGGGTTCAGCCCCTGCTTGACGATACGTAAACCGGCAGCCAACCGCCCCGGCGCAATATCGCGACGCTGGGCTTTACCCTCTTTATCAACGATATAGACATATTTACGGTCCTGATCGGTCAGTACCGCTTTGTCGTCGATAAGCGTGGCTTTGAATTCAGCGCTACCCGGCAAGCGGACACGGGCAAAGAGTCCCGGCGTGAACAGACGCTGCGAATTGTCCAGCAGCGCGCGCATGCGGATCGTACCGGTGCTCGGCGTTAACTGATTATCCAGAAAATCCACTTTGCCCTGATGAGGGTAGCCCTCTTCGCCCACAAGGCCGATCTCAACCGGTAATGCCTGGTGGCTGCTGGAGGCCCCCTGCCCCCTGCGGGCAAGATTTTGGTAGTGAAGATAGGTCGACTCATCCACGTCAAAGTAGACATAAACCGTTTTCTGCGACACCAGCGTGGTAAGAACGCTGGCGGTATCACCAGCGGTGACCAGATTACCGCTGGTGATTAACGCGCGGCTGGCACGGCCATCAATAGGCGCGGTCACTTTGGTGAAGTCCAGATTAAGCTGCGCGGCATCAACCGCCGCCTGGGCGGCGCGAATATCCGCTTGCGCCTGGACCGCTGCGGAGCGGCGCTGCTCCCACTCTTCACGGGAAACCAGATTGGTATTGATTAATTTATCGGTACGGTTTGCTTCACTGCGCGCCAGGCTGGCTTGCGTTTTCGCTCTTGCCAGGGTTGCCTGCGCCTGTTCCAGCGCCGCGCGATAGGTTCGATCGTCAATGGTGAATAACACCTCCCCCTTCTTCACCTCCTGACCGTCGGTGTAATTCACTTTATCAATATAACCAGAAACGCGGGGACGTAGCTGCACGCTTTCCACCGCCTCAATCCGGCCATTAAAGCTATCCCACTGACTAATGGATTTCACTACCACCTCAGCGGCGCTGACGGCAGGCGCTTGCGGCGCGGCGTTTTGCGCGACGCCTTCATCGCAGCCGGCGAGCAGGGCCGAGAGTAGCACCATACCTACTGCAGTCAGATGACGTTTTCCCCAGGTTTTTTGCAGGCTCATTATTTTTATTCCGGTAATTGTCGCCGCCGGGCAAGACGCTGCGGGAGACGCTGCGCCACTTCCTTTGTCCGGGCAGGCTTGAGGCCATTTGTGTCGTTCATCGCCACAAAACTGTAACAGTTGCGAATACACTATCGCGGCGATTGTAGGAAGGCGCTAAACTAAGTGCAAGAATAATTGTTGCACTTTATGTGCTATTCTTCTGGATCGAAAAAAGCCCATTTCAGGCAGGGAATTAATTGCAACAATAAAACTTGCAATTAATGCTAAAACGGGCCACCTTAAATGCAACAATTAAAGATGCTTTTATTATCTGCGTGGAGCAACAAGATGAACACTGCTGCGGTTATTCACGATCTACTCGATTGGATCGACAACAATCTCGAGAGCCGTCTGGATATTGAGACCGTTGCCAGGCGTGCGGGCTATTCGAAATGGCACCTGCAGCGGATCTTCAAGGAGCACACCGGTTACCCTCTCGCTGAATATATTCGCATGCATAAGCTACAAAGATCGGTCGAACGCTTAGCCAACAGCGACGAGCCTATTTTAAACGTGGCGATCGCACTGGGTTTCGACTCCCAGCAATCCTTTAACCGCAGCTTCAAGCGCCAGTATGGTCAGGCGCCCGGCGCCTGGCGACGCAGTATCTGCGGCGCAGAAACACAGCATTTACGCTAACAGTCGTGATAACCGTCGTGATAATCGTCCTCAGGGAATCGGCGAGCGAACAGTAGAAGCACCTATGTTTAGCAGCTATCAGGGCGTAGCGCCTACCGTTATGATTGGCCCATACCAAACAAACAAGGACGCGTTACCATGCTGAACAAATCGCCGTTGGTGTTGTTATTGTTCCCTTTACTGCTGGCAGGTTGTCACCATCATCAGCCCACGCCGCGCGCGGCGGCGAGCGCCACTGAAGTAGACGATCTGTTCGCCAGCCTCCCTTCGTCGAAACCATCAAGTCGGGCTACCTACGCCCGACAGATAATGACCGCCATCAGGGCAAAAATGCCTGATTCCGTGGAGTATCCCGGGCAAACCTGTCGGATTCGTTTGTCGCTGCAGCGTGATGGCACCGTAAATTCCGCTACCGTGGAAAAGGGGGATGAAGAACTATGCAACACTGTTGTAGCCGCATTTATGCAAGCAGACATTCCCGCCGCGCCGGATGATGACGCTTATCAGACATTTAAAAATACCAGTATCGATTTTAAAGCATAAGACTAGCGCTTTATTACCAGCAGCATGGCATTCAACCGACCGTAATTCGTAGTATATTAAAAACAATCTCTGTTATCAGGTATACGGAATGTCCTACTCCATCGGCGAATTTTCCCGTCTTTGCGGCATCAATGCGACCACGCTGCGGGCCTGGCAACGCCGGTACGGCCTGCTGAAACCCGAGCGTACCGATGGAGGCCACCGCCTCTATAACGATGATGATGTCCAACTGGCGCTAAAAATTCTCGACTGGGTAAAAAAAGGCGTGCCTGTAAGCCAGGTTAAACCGCTATTGACCCGCTCTGACGCCGGCCCTGGTGATAACTGGCTTGTCCTGCAGGACAATATGCTGCAGCGGCTGAAAGAGGGAAAAATCGAATCCCTGCGCCAGCTGATCTACGATGCCGGTCGGGAAAATCCCCGCCCTGAGCTGGTTACCAACGTATTGCGCCCATTACGCAGTAAAGTATCGGCTAATGTGCCGGCGATGCAGACCCTGCGTGAGATCCTCGACGGCATCATTATCTCCGACACCTCTTTTTGTCTTGAAGGCGATAAACGCGCGCCGGGCGATAACTCTCTGATTACCGGCTGGCACCTGAGCGACCCATGTGAAATCTGGCTGGAAGCGCTCATGCGTACCGGACAAGGTCATCGCATTGATGTGCTGCCGATGCCGGCCACCGCGCTGGCCCCGGAAATATTTCCTCAACGCCACTGGTTGCTGGTGACCACGGGCCAGCTCACCGCCGCACGCCAGAGACAGATAGATCTCTGGCGTCAATTGGTTATTTCTCTGGACGTTATCTCCTTGTAAAAAAGCTTTGCTCCCCTACGCCATGTTCTCCGCTAAAAAAGCACGCCAAAAACTTGGACAAAAATACGTGATTGTGTAAGTTTAATGTATCGGGCTAAACGTTTTTGCGCGATGGCCCATCCAGTGAGAACAAAGCGAGGAGTACGCCATGAATAAGCAACCTGTCATTGGCATCAGCGGCTGTTTAACCGGCTCGTCCGTGCGCTTTGATGGCGGACATAAACGATTGCCATTTGCGATGGATGAACTGGCGCCGTGGGTAACCTTCAAACCCATTTGTCCGGAAATGGCCATCGGTCTCAGCTCTCCTCGTCCGGCTCTGCGCCTGGTGCGGACCGACGAAGGTGAGATTCAGATGCGTTTTAGCAGCGAGCCGCACGACGATGTCACGGGCAAAATGGCGGACTTTACCGCCGGTTACCTGCCTGGGCTTGGCGAATTAGCAGGTTTTATCGTCTGCGCCAAATCACCGAGCTGCGGCATGGAACGCGTGCGCCTGTATGATGAAAAAGGCAACCGCGGGCGCAAAGAAGGAACCGGCCTGTTTACCCACGCGTTGATGGAAGCCTATCCGTGGTTGCCGGTAGAAGAGGATGGACGACTGCACGACCCGCAGTTAAGAGAGAATTTTGTCGAGCGTCTTTTCGCCCTGCATGAACTGAATACGCTGCGGGCCAATGGCCTGACCCGTCGGGCGTTAATGGATTTTCATAGCCGCTATAAACTGCAGCTACTGGCGCATCATCAGGCCGGCTATCGCGAAATTGGCCCTTTCGTCGCGTCGATGCATCAATGGCAAGACCTGGATGCCTTTTTCGTCGCCTACCGCGATAAGCTGATGGCGATCCTGAAAAACACCGCCTCCAGGAAAAACCACACCAATGTGCTGATGCATATTCAGGGCTATTTCCGCGAACGGTTGAATAGCCGCCAGCGCGGCGAGCTGCGTGACGTGATACTGCATTATCGCGCGGGGCTGCTCCCAATCCTGGCGCCCCTTACGCTGCTTAAGCATTACCTGGCCGAGTATCCTGATCGCTATCTGCAGACGCAAAACTATTTTGATCCCTACCCGCAGGCTTTAGCCCTGCGCCTGGGTGTTAATTAACCGCCAGGCGGTGTGCAATTACGACGAAGCGTGACTACTTCTTCTTGTTCATCATGGCTTTTAAATCGGCAAAAGGATTGTAGGTGGCTTCACCGACATCCTTTTGCGCATCTTCACCGGCCACCACTCTGGTACCGTACTGGTCGGCCTCAGTGTACTTGGAGTGCTCATGATCGTGGCAATAGAGGCACAATAGCTCCCAGTTGCTGCCATCTTCCGGGTTATTGGTATGATCGTGATCGATGTGATGTACCGTCAGTTCACGCAGGTTGGAGTAGACAAATTCGCGCGAGCAGCGTCCGCATACCCATGGATAAATTTTAAGCGCCTTCTCGCGATAGCCACTTTCCAGGCGGGCGTAGTTTTTGGGGATCAAAGCCATGGCAGATGTTACCTGTGATAAAGAGAGAATTTACGATAATAACGCCAATATAGCGTAAAACGGAGCAGGAAAGGAAATCGATGCGCTGAGGTGGGCGGGGGCATCTTCCCGGCGTGGCGCCGGGAAGATGATTATTAATGGCTGGTCACTGCCGCCGCCGCGACCGGATGATCCGCTGAAGCGACAACCGTGGTACGCGCCACAGGATGGCGACCGTTATCGCTGGTTGCCGCCGCCACCGCCACCGGATGGTCCGCTGTGGCGACAGCCGTAGTACGCGCCACCGGATGGTTGCCGTTATCGCTGGTTGCCGCCGCGACCGCCACCGGATGATCGGCTGAGGCTACAGCTGCGGTCCTTGCGACCGGATGGTAACCCGCGAAGGCAGAAATACTTGCTGATGCTAATACCAGGGTCAGAATAATCTTTTTCATAATATCACCTCTAATAATAATAACCTGAAAAAACCAGGCAAAATATGGCAATAAATACAGCCAATGGATGATTTACCGTAGCAAGCGGCAGCGGGCATGAATAGCTCACTGTTATTTAATTATGGATAACCCGGTACACACAGAGCTAACGGCTACTTGCAACGAGTAAAAATCACCATCTGAGCAGGTGACTTTTGAGAATGCCTCTGGTAAGGAAGGCTATTGTCATCTTCCGCTTATTACACTAGCATTTCCATCCGCTGTGCATGCGTTTGTTCAGTTTTTCCTGATACCGCACATATCATCTGATGATCTCTTCATTACCCCTTCCGTATCGACAAAGTGGCCACTTGACTAAAAACGATTTCTCCGTAGCTTCTTCCATGTGTGAGGGAAACGATTCTAGAGTCTGATGGCGCTACGCCCTTTCAGGTGCTCCATTAAGGACTTTATCGAGATTTTGGGCAGGACAATCACTATCTCCCCAGGAGGTGGTTTAGGGGCGACAATAAAACGGGAACCTTAGATTACCGTTTTGCATTAATCCAGAAAATTGGATTACATATTCTTGCTGATCGCGTCGCCGAGTTCAGAGCATTTCAACAGTTTCACGCCCTCCATACCTTCAACGTTCAGGTCTGCGGCATCGGACCACTGCATGTGACGTAGCATCATTGCTTTACGGAAATATTAAGATTTTGATTTATATTAAAACATTTAATTTTCATACAATATGATATGCTTTTCCTTTTAGTTATATAGCCCAGAATTGGCCAGAGCAGCATTCAGTTTTGATAACCACCACTACTTTAACCAGAAACCAGACATTAACTCATGAACAAGTTTTGCTCTGTCATCCGATAATAATCCCAGTGAGAATGCGAACAAATGAGCACTCTCTTCATTTCGTTCGTAACCATATGCCAAAAGAAAATCACAATAGAGTTTTCTTCTGTCAGCTCGCTCTTGAGACTGCTGCGCGAGTTTTAACTGACGATCAAGTTTATTTCTGGCCATTGCATTACCTTTATAAATAAAAACAGAAGTATACGCCGATAGTTCTATTCGAATTGTCACAAAAGATGCTTTAATAATATGAGAATAGCTGCGAGTTCAACTTCCGCCAGTCCACCAATCATGATTGGATAGTTGACTTGCTTCCCTTTGATAAATACACACCGAAGTTAGTAATGTCTTCATAAGCCACATGAGAACATCCCCATGAATAAGCGTTTTTCTGACGAACAGCTCATCAGTATTCTCCGCGGGGATGAAGCCGAAGTTTCTGCCCGTGAGCTCTGCCATAAGCACGCCATTTCCGACACCACTTTTACACCTGGCGCAAGAAGTATGGAGGTATGGAGATGCACGAGGTTAAACGCCTGGAGTCGTTTGAGGAAGAGAACGCCAGACCCAAGAAGCTGCTTGCCGAAGCCATGCTTGATAAGGAGTCACTTCAGGTGGCTCTGGGGCGAAAAGTACTGACGACAGACCACAAGCGGGAAGCCGTTAAGTTTAGTTGTGAAGCGACCGATCTGTCACAACGTGTGCCTGCAGGCTTACAGATTTACCTCTATCGACCTGACGCTACGAGGCTCAGCGTCCTGCGGCTGATGCGCATTTATCAGGGGGCATCACCAAACTACCACTGGAGCGCAAGCATTTTAGCTACCGCCGCATCGCGCCGTGAAGGTCTTCACGTTAATCACAAGCGCGTGTAGCGCCTTTATCATCCCAGTAGGCTGGGCGTAAAAAACGTAGACGGCATCATAAATGCCTGGCAACGGAGCGTCTGCCGCTGCTCCGCCCGGCGGTACCCACCCCGACTAGGTCAATGGATTTCGTCATGGACGCGCTGACCACCAGTGCCTGACCAGTGTGAACGACTTCACGAAGAAGTGTCTGACAATTATCACCGCATTCGGGATTTCAGGCGTTAAGGTCACACGTACTCGGGACAGTATTGCACAGTTTCGAGGCTCTCCGGCGACGATAAGAACAGTCCTGGGACCGGAGTTCACTTGCAGCACAATGGATCAATGGGCCTATGAGCATAGTGCTGAGTTACGGTTAATCCAGCCGGGTAAACCAATGCAGAACAGATTTATTGAGAGCTTTAATGGACGATTTCGCGATGAATGTCTAAATGAGCACTAGTTCAGCCATAGTGTTGATGTCAGGAAAATCATTAACGAGTGTCGGCCACATTCGGAACTGAAGTATCAGACGCCATCAGAGTTTGCAGCACGGTGGCGAAATGGAAAATGTGAAGGTAAACAAACCGACATTACCAACTGACAGTTGTAATAGTTGGCTTCCGAAATAGCGGCCTCACGGCACACATCCTTGACGGTACGTCCGGCTTCAACAGACTTCAGAACGGCGATAATCTGGTGTTCAGTGTATCGGGCTTTACGCATCGCGATCTCCTCAGGGGACATAATCAGTATGTCGGAAGATCTCTAAAAGTGAATGGGTCGTTTTGCCCGGATACTTACATCCCCAACACACAGCTAAATACCATGATGATAGAGGAAACGAATTGATAAAAAGAATAATAATTAATTTTAAAAATCATGATATTTGGGGTGATACTTTAATGCATCATAGTTTTCACCCCATGCCTTTTTATCATAGAATGCAACATGTTTTTTATTTATAAGTTTCTCTGCTGGTAAATTATCTAGAATTGCATATGAGTTCATATATGTTTCAAATTTCCTACCATGGACAAAATTGGCATTATAAAAAAGCATTAGTAATTCATAATTAGAAAGTTGAGCGCGTAAAATATTTGCATATTTTTTCTTATTAACACTAGTCAAATCAGATTCATGGATTATTTTGAACATATTATAAATATACCTATAATAATGAGAAAGATTTTGAGCTCTGTTTCTAAAATAAAACCTATACTCATTAGACATCCGTAAGGATGCTTTTTTAACTTCAATTTCATCACTTAATTCAAAATCTAATAATATTCCATATTTTTGTCTAATTTCCTTTTTGAATCTTCTAAAAAAATAAAGGAAAACATGACGACCTTCTGCCAAAGTCTTTCCTGAGGAGTTTTCAACCCTCATATCTTTAATTAACGTTTGCAAGATATTCAACATATTAAAGAAGGAGTTTTCGAAATCCCTAATTTTTTCTGCTTCCTCTCTTTTCCTAGAATCATCTTCTATTATTTTTGTAGCATCCATCTGGAGTTTTATCGTCCATAAAACTCCACAAAAACCCATAGCAGAAAAGATCGAGGTAAAAGCTCCCCAAGAATCGCCAAATACTCCTCTCTGGTTCGCATCCATGCCTTCAAAGGGCCAAACATCATGCGATATAGCATAACCATAGCCGATTCCAAAAATTGCACTGATCAGCATTAAAAGACGAATCATTTCCTAAGCTCTCCTTGTTCGTTTTATTAGACTGTTTTGATTTAATTTTGACAACTATTCGAAAACCAGTAATAAAAACGGGAACCAATTGGCTCCCGTTTTTAAGTATCCATTAATGCATATTACATGTTTTTGATGATCGCGTCGCCGAACTCAGAGCATTTCAGCAGCTTAGCGCCTTCCATCAGACGTTCGAAGTCATAGGTCACGGTCTTGGCGGCGATGGCGCCTTCCATGCCTTTAACAATCAGGTCTGCGGCTTCGAACCACTGCATGTGACGCAGCATCATTTCTGCAGACAGGATGATGGAACCTGGGTTCACTTTATCCTGGCCGGCATACTTCGGCGCGGTACCGTGGGTGGCTTCGAACAGCGCGCACTCGTCGCCAATGTTGGCGCCCGGCGCGATACCGATACCGCCAACCTGCGCCGCAAGGGCGTCAGAGATATAGTCGCCGTTCAGGTTCATACAGGCGATAACATCGTATTCAGCCGGACGCAGCAGGATTTGCTGCAGGAACGCATCGGCGATCACGTCTTTAACCACGATCTCTTTGCCGGTCTTCGGGTTCTTGATTTTCACCCACGGGCCGCCGTCGATCAGCTCACCGCCGAACTCTTCGCGAGCCAGCTGGTAACCCCAGTCTTTGAACGCGCCTTCGGTGAACTTCATGATGTTGCCTTTGTGCACCAGGGTCACGGAATCACGATCGTTAGTGATCGCATATTCGATAGCGGCGCGTACCAGGCGTTTGGTCCCTTCTTCAGAGCACGGCTTGATGCCGATACCGCAATGTTCCGGGAAGCGAATTTTCTTCACACCCATCTCATCGCGCAGGAATTTGATAACTTTGTCAGCTTCGGCAGAGTCTGCTTTCCACTCGATACCCGCATAAATATCTTCGGAGTTTTCACGGAAGATAACCATATCGGTCAGCTCCGGGTGTTTAACCGGGCTCGGGGTGCCCTGATAGTAACGTACCGGACGCAGGCAAACGTAGAGATCCAGCTCCTGACGCAGCGCCACGTTCAGAGAACGGATGCCGCCGCCAACTGGCGTCGTCAGAGGACCTTTAATAGCAACACGGTAATCACGAATCAGATCGAGGGTTTCAGCAGGCAGCCAGACATCCTGGCCGTAAACGTGGGTAGATTTTTCACCGGTGTAAACTTCCATCCAGGAAATTTTACGCTCGCCTTTATAGGCTTTCTCAACGGCGGCATCAACCACTTTCAGCATCGCTGGGGTAACGTCAACACCGATACCGTCGCCTTCAATGAACGGGATAATCGGGTTATGAGGGACGTTCAGTTTGCCGTTTTGCAGGGTGATTTTCTGACCTTCCGCCGGAACTACTACTTTGCTTTCCATTAACCTCTCCTTCGAGCGCTTCTGGTTCTGCTCTTCCCTCTTCACGCGAGCCTGGTATTGGCTTAGTCGGCCTACTCCTGAGTACCGGGTTGCCCCGCTAACCGGAGATTCGCGTCCGTGTTGCCTTCCTGCCTGTATTGCGAATCGGTTTGAGCAATTTTTTGTTAATAATTTGTAATGAGCATGTCAATACTACCTGAATGTTTGCGTCCATGAAAGGCATTCGTAATTAGGCTATAATGCGGCAATTGAGAGAGCCTGAAAATACCATGCAGAAAACTTCATTTAGAAAACATCGCGTTGAGCGATTCAGCACACAACAAGTGACCAGACAACGTAAAGAACGCCAGCTTAAAACTGTGATCTTGTTCAATAAACCCTACGATGTGTTGCCGCAGTTTACCGACGAGTCCGGGCGTCGCACGCTGAAGGATTTTATCCCTGTCGCCGGCGTTTACGCTGCCGGTCGCCTTGACCGCGACAGCGAAGGTCTGCTGGTGCTGACCAACGACGGCGCGCTACAGGCAAAACTGACCCAGCCCGGCAAGCGCACCGGCAAGATTTATTTCGTTCAGGTGGAAGGCGAACCTACAGAAGAAGCGATCCGCGCGCTGCGCGACGGAGTGACGCTAAACGATGGACCCACCCTACCCGCCGGCGTGGAGCTGGTGGATGAACCCGCCTGGCTTTGGCCGCGCAATCCGCCGATTCGCGAGCGTAAATCGATTCCCACTCGCTGGCTAAAAATCACCCTCTATGAGGGACGCAACCGTCAGGTTCGCCGGATGACCGCCCACGTCGGTTTTCCGACGCTAAGGCTAATTCGCTACGCCATGGGCGGCTATACGCTTGATGGTTTAGCCAACGGCGAGTGGCGTCAAACCGAATAACCGCATTCATAAGGAAGCTCGATGTTTAAACCGCACGTCACCGTCGCCTGCGTGGTACACGCCAAAGGCAAATTCCTGATTGTTGAAGAGACGATTAACGGCAAAGCGCTATGGAACCAGCCAGCCGGTCATCTTGAGGCCAATGAGACCCTGGCGCAGGCCGCCGAGCGCGAACTGTGGGAAGAGACCGGTATTCGCGCCGCGCCGCAGCACTTCATCCGCATGCACCAGTGGCAGGCCCCGGATAATACGCCATTCCTGCGCTTCCTGTTTGCCATTGAGCTTAACGATACGTGCGCTACTGAACCGCACGACAGCGACATCGATCGCTGTCTGTGGCTCAGCGCTGAGGAAATTCTTAACGCTAAAAACCTGCGCTCGCCGCTGGTGGCGGAAAGCATTCGCAGCTATCAGCAGGATCCGCGGCATCCGCTGTCGCTGATTGCGGAATTTAACTGGCCGTTCACAGGGGGTGCCTGAACGGTTGACGCGTGCTAGAATACGCCGCCTTGAAGTTCAATGTGGTGAGTATTCCAATGTCAGAAAGTCCAAAAAAAGTGATCGTCGGCATGTCCGGCGGCGTCGATTCCTCTGTTTCCGCCTACCTTCTGCAACAGCAAGGGTATAAGGTGGAAGGCCTGTTCATGAAGAACTGGGAGGAAGACGACGGTGAGGAATACTGCACCGCCGCTGCCGACCTCGCCGACGCGCAAGCCGTCTGCGATAAGCTCGGTATTGAACTGCATACCGTCAACTTTGCCGCAGAATACTGGGATAACGTCTTCGAGCTGTTCCTCGAAGAGTATAAAGCAGGCCGTACGCCGAACCCGGATATCCTGTGCAACAAAGAGATCAAATTCAAAGCCTTCCTTGAGTTCGCCGCAGAAGACCTCGGCGCTGACTACATCGCCACCGGTCACTACGTGCGCCGCGCCGATGTCAACGGCAAAAGCCAACTGTTGCGCGGGCTCGACGGCAATAAAGACCAGAGCTATTTCCTCTACACCCTCAGCCACGAACAAATCGCGCAAAGTCTGTTCCCGGTCGGTGAGCTGGAAAAACCGCAGGTGCGTAAAATCGCCGAAGAGCTGGATCTTATCACCGCGAAGAAAAAAGACTCTACCGGCATCTGCTTTATCGGCGAGCGTAAGTTCCGCGACTTCCTGGGCCGCTATCTGCCTGCGCAGCCGGGCAAAATCATCACCGTCGACGGCGATGAGATCGGCGAACACCAGGGGCTGATGTATCACACCCTCGGCCAGCGTAAAGGGCTCGGCATCGGCGGCACCAAAGAAGGTAGCGAAGATCCGTGGTACGTGGTCGATAAAGACGTGGAAAACAACGTGCTGATCGTCGCCCAGGGTCACGATCACCCGCGTCTGATGTCCGTCGGCCTGATTGCCCAGCAGTTACACTGGGTCGATCGTCAGCCGCTGCAGGGCACCCTTCGCTGCACGGTGAAAACCCGCTACCGCCAGACCGACATCCCCTGCACCGTGAAGGCGCTGGATGACGACCGCATCGAGGTTATCTTTGATGAACCCGTCGCCGCCGTGACGCCGGGACAGTCGGCTGTTTTCTATAGCGGCGAAGTGTGTCTCGGCGGCGGAATTATCGAACAGCGTCTGCCGCTGGCGTCTTGATCGACCATTTTCCGCCGGATGCCTGATTAACGCCCGGCGGGTTACAAGGAGTAAGCGTGGCGAAGAATTATTATGACATCACTCTGGCGTTGGCGGGCGTATGCCAGGCGGCGCGGCTGGTTCAGCAACTGGCGCATCAGGGGCATTGCGACAGCGACGCCCTGCACGTTTCGCTGAACAGCATCATCGATCTCGACCCGGATTCAACGCTGGCGGTATTCGGTGGGAGTGAAGCCAATCTTCGTCTCGGGCTTGAGACTCTGCTCGGCGTGCTGAATACCAGCAGCCGTCAGGGCCTCAACGCGGAGCTCACCCGCTACACATTAAGCCTGATGGTGCTGGAACGTAAACTCGCCGCCAGCAAAGGGGCGATGGATACCCTCGGCAACCGCATCGGCGGCCTGCGCCGTCAGTTAGAACATTTTGATCTACAATCTGAAACGCTGCTCAGCGCGATGGCCGGCATTTACGTTGACGTCATCAGCCCACTGGGGCCGCGCATTCAGGTCACAGGTTCCCCTGCCGTGCTGCAAAGCCCGCAGGTTCAGGCGAAAGTCCGTTCTACCCTGCTCGCCGGCATTCGTTCCGCCGTGCTATGGCATCAGGTTGGCGGCGGACGTCTGCAGCTCATGTTTTCTCGCAATCGTCTGGTTAACCAGGCAAAACAAATTCTTGCTCATTTAACCCCGGAGTTATGATTTATGGAATTATCCTCACTGACCGCCGTTTCCCCCGTAGACGGCCGCTACGGCGATAAAGTCAGCGCGCTGCGCGGTATCTTCAGCGAATTCGGTTTGCTGAAATTCCGTGTACAGGTAGAAGTCCGCTGGCTGCAAAAACTGGCCGCGCACGCAGCGATCAAGGAAGTTCCTGCTTTTGCTGCCGACGCAAACGGTTTCCTTGATAAAATCGTTGCCGACTTCAGCGTAGAGGACGCGGAGCGTATCAAAACCATCGAACGCACCACCAACCACGACGTGAAAGCGGTAGAATATTTCCTCAAGGAAAAAGTCGCCGATATCGCCGAGCTGCACGCGGTGTCAGAATTCATTCACTTCGCCTGTACTTCTGAAGACATCAACAACCTGTCGCACGCGCTGATGCTGAAAACCGCACGTGACGAAGTGGTGCTGCCGTACTGGCGCAAGCTGATTGACGCGATTAAAGATCTGGCGACCCAATACCGTGACGTGCCGCTGCTTTCTCGTACCCACGGTCAACCGGCTACCCCGTCCACCATGGGCAAAGAGATGGCCAACGTCGCCTACCGTATGGAGCGCCAGTACCGTCAGCTGAATCAGGTGGAAATCCTCGGTAAAATCAACGGCGCGGTCGGTAACTACAACGCCCACATCGCTGCCTATCCGGAAGTTGACTGGCACCAGTTCAGTGAAGAGTTCGTTACTTCGCTTGGCATTCAATGGAACCCGTACACCACCCAGATCGAGCCGCACGACTACATTGCCGAACTGTTCGATTGCATGGCGCGCTTCAACACCATCCTGATCGATTTCGATCGCGATGTGTGGGGCTACATTGCGCTCAACCACTTCAAACAGAAAACCATCGCCGGCGAAATCGGCTCTTCGACCATGCCGCATAAAGTGAACCCGATTGACTTCGAAAACTCCGAAGGCAACCTCGGCCTGGCGAACGCCGTGATGCAGCATCTGGCCAGCAAACTGCCGGTTTCCCGCTGGCAGCGCGACCTGACTGACTCCACCGTGCTGCGTAACCTCGGCGTAGGTATCGGTTATGCGCTGATCGCGTACCAATCCACGCTGAAAGGCGTGAGCAAACTGGAGCTGAACCAGGATCGTCTGCTGGACGAACTGGACCACAACTGGGAAGTGCTGGCTGAGCCGATCCAGACCGTCATGCGCCGCTACGGTATCGAAAAACCGTACGAGAAGCTGAAAGAGCTGACCCGCGGTAAGCGCGTTGATGCCGAAGGCATGCAGCAGTTCATCGACGGCCTGCCGCTGCCGGAAGCAGAAAAAATCCGCCTGAAGGCGATGACCCCGGCTAACTACATCGGCCGCGCGACCACCATGGTCGACGAGCTGAAGTAACCGGCCTGACTCAGGTAGCATGGGCAATCTCTTCGCGCATGCTACCTGGCAATCCCCCGCTTTCCACGCAGAAAAACGCGCTCTCCCGCCTGGTTTAAATAATGTTTACCCCCAGCCCCACATAATGGCGTTAAACTATTAAAATCGAAAATGAAATGGAGAATGGGCATGCGCGTACTCGTCGTTGAGGATAATGCTCTGCTGCGCCATCACCTCAAGGTCCAGCTACAGGAATTGGGGCATCAGGTGGATGCTGCGGAAGATGCAAAGGAAGCAGACTACTACCTGGGCGAGCACATCCCGGATGTCGCCATCGTTGACCTCGGCCTACCGGATGAAGACGGTCTGTCGCTAATCCGCCGCTGGCGCAGTCACGACGTATCGGTACCGGTACTGGTGCTGACCGCCCGTGAAGGCTGGCAGGATAAAGTTGAGGTGCTGAGCGCTGGCGCCGATGATTACGTCACCAAACCCTTCCATATCGAAGAGGTCGCCGCCCGCATGCAGGCGTTGCTGCGTCGCAATAGCGGTCTGGCCTCGCAGGTTATCTCGATCCCGCCGTTCCAGGTGGATTTATCGCGCCGCGAGTTATCGGTCAATGAACAGCCGATCAAGCTCACCGCCTTTGAGTACACCATCATGGAAACGCTGATCCGTAACCGCGGCAAAGTGGTGAGCAAAGATTCGCTAATGCTGCAGCTCTACCCGGATGCCGAACTCCGCGAAAGCCACACCATCGATGTGTTGATGGGGCGGCTGCGTAAGAAAATCCAGGCGCAATATCCGCAGGACGTGATCACCACCGTGCGCGGCCAGGGCTACTTATTCGAACTGCGCGGATGAAAAGCGTGTTACGACATATTCTTCCGCTTTCTCTGCGCGTCCGCTTTCTGCTGGCGACCGCCGCCGTGGTACTGATCCTGTCGTTGGCGTACGGCATGGTTGCGCTGGTAGGCTACAGCGTGAGCTTTGATAAAACCACCTTCCGCCTGCTGCGCGGCGAGAGCAACCTGTTCTACATGCTGGCGAAGTGGGAAAATAACCACATCGATGTCGATATCCCCGAACACCTGAACATGCAGAGCCCGACGGTGACGCTGATTTACGACGCCAAAGGTAAACTGCTGTGGGCGCAGCATGACGTCCCGTGGCTGGTGAAGCGGATCCAACCTGAATGGCTGAAAAGCAACGGCTTTCATGAAATAGAAGCCGATGTTGGCAGCAGTAGTCTGCTGCTGCGCAATAATGATGAAATGCGCGAACAGCTTGACGCCATCCGCGAGGAAGACGACTCCTCGGAGATGACGCACTCGGTGGCGATTAATCTCTATCCAGCCACCGCGACGATGCCGCAATTGAGTATTGTGGTGGTCGACACCATTCCGGTGGAGCTAAAACGCTCTTATATGGTGTGGAGCTGGTTTATTTACGTGCTGGCGGCCAACCTGTTGCTGGTCATTCCGCTGCTGTGGCTTGCCGCCTGGTGGAGTTTACGCCCTATCGAATCCCTGGCGAAAGAGGTCCGCGAGCTGGAAGAACATCATCGCGAGAGGCTCGATTCTCACACCACTCGTGAACTTACCGGCCTGGTCAGTAACCTCAATCGCCTGCTGAAAAGCGAGCGTGACCGCTATGACAAATACCGAACCACCCTCACTGACTTAACCCACAGCCTGAAAACGCCGCTGGCGGTGCTGCAAAGTACCCTGCGCTCGTTGCGCGGCGAGAAAATCAGCGTCAGCGAAGCTGAGCCGGTAATGCTGGAGCAGATTAGCCGCATCTCGCAGCAAATCGGCTACTATCTCCACCGCGCCAGCATGCGCAGCGGCAATGCGCTTCTCAGCCGGGAACTGCACCCCATCGCCCCGCTGCTGGATAGCCTGACCTCTGCTTTAAATAAGGTCTACCAGCGTAAAGGGGTCAACATCACGCTGGATATTTCGCCGGAGATAAGCTTTGTCGGCGAGCAGAACGACTTTATGGAAGTGATGGGCAACGTTCTCGATAACGCCTGCAAGTACTGTCTGGAGTTTGTCGAAGTCTCGGTACGCCAGACCAACGACAACCAGTTGCATATTCTGGTGGAGGACGACGGCCCCGGTATCCCCCGCAACCAACGCACGGCGGTGTTCGATCGCGGCCAGCGCGCCGATACGTTGCGTCCGGGTCAGGGGGTAGGCCTGTCTGTCGCCCGCGATATCGTCGAACAGTACGACGGCGATATCCTGACCGGCGACAGCCTGCTCGGCGGCGCCTGCATGGAAGTTATCTTTGGCCGCCAGCTTCCTGATGATAAAGAGAGCTAACGCAACAGTTTTTTAACGGCGCCTGCATCGCCGCGGCGCCGCATCCGTTATAATCCCAGACAGACACCTGCTGTGGAATATAAATATGGACTATCAATTAACGCTTAACTGGCCCGACTTCATCGAACGCTACTGGCAAAAACGCCCGGTAGTGTTAAAGCGCGGCTTCGCCAATTTCATCGACCCAATCAGCCCGGATGAACTGGCCGGCCTGGCCATGGAGAGTGAGGTCGACAGCCGCCTGGTGAGCCATCAGGACGGAAAATGGCAGGTCAGCCATGGTCCATTTGAAAGCTACGATCATCTTAGCGAGAACAACTGGTCGCTGCTGGTGCAAGCAGTAAACAACTGGCACGAGCCGACGGCGGCATTGATGCATCCCTTCCGCGCCCTGCCGGACTGGCGTATCGATGACCTGATGATCTCTTTCTCCGTTCCCGGCGGCGGCGTGGGTCCACACCTTGATCAATACGACGTGTTTATTATTCAGGGCACCGGGCGCCGGCGCTGGCGCGTGGGCGAAAAGGTGCCGATGAAGCAGCACTGCCCGCATCCCGATCTGCTACAGGTTGATCCATTCGAGGCCATCATCGATGAAGAGATGGAACCTGGCGATATTCTCTACATTCCGCCAGGATTCCCACATGAAGGCTATTCTCTGGAAAATTCGCTTAACTATTCGGTCGGCTATCGTGCGCCGAATGCCCGCGAGCTGTTCAGCGGTTTTGCTGACTATATTTTGCAACGAGAGTTGGGCAGCCAGCGCTATGCCGATCCGGACGTGCCATCCCGCGACCATCCGGCCGATATTCTGCCGGTTGAACTGGATCGCCTGCGTGAGATGATGCTGGGGCTGATTAACCAACCTGAACACTTTAAGCAGTGGTTTGGCGAGTTCATTACCCAATCCCGCCACGAGCTTGACGTAGCGCCGCCGGAGCCGCCATACCAGCCGGATGAAATTTACGATGCGCTGCAGCAGGGCGATAAGCTCGCCCGCCTTGGCGGCCTGCGCGTGCTGCGGATCGATGGCGAAGTGTTCGTTAACGGCGAGAAAATCGACTCTCCGCATCGCCCGGCGCTTGACGCCCTGGCAACGCATCTGTCGCTACGCGCCGAACATTTCGGCGATGCGCTGGAAGACCCATCTTTCCTCGCCATGCTGGCGGCGCTGGTCAACAGCGGATACTGGTTCTTCGAGGACTGAGTCGACACCCTGCCCGGTGGCGCTACGCTTGCCGGGCCTACAAACGGCATCAACCCACACCCTGCCCGGTGCGCTGCGCTTACCGGGCCTACAACGGCATCAACAACACCCTGCCCGGTGGCGCTACGCTTACCGGGCCTACAAACGGGCATCAACCCACATCCTGCCCGGTGGCACTGCGCTTACCGGGCCGACAAACGGCATCAACCCATACCCCGCCCGGTGGCGCTACGCTTACTGGGCCGACAAATGGCATCGGTACCGTAGGCCGGATAAGGCGTAGCCGCCATCCGGCATATTACCGCCGCTCTCCGGCATCTATTTCGACCGTATCCCCAGCCCAATCTTCAGGATATAACCCTTTCCTCACATCGCGGTGGAACGTTGAATATGGCCAATCCCTCACGCATCCAACAAGCCGATATTTCACTGGATTGATATAAACGTAATCCATATGGCGCCGATAATCTTCATCATTACGGATGGCATGTTCCCAAAAACGCGGCTGCCAGATCTGGTTTTGCGCTAACGCACGCGTAAAAGACTTTTTAATTTCCCGCCAACGACCAGAATAATCAGAATCGCCTTCCGGCAACGTCCAGATACAGTGAATATGTTCAGGTAACACAACCCAACTGTTAATCTGGAAAGGTCTTTTACGTTTAGCACAGGCTATCGCGGCACGAAGATGATCAATATGTCGTGTCAGCAGATCGCTGTGGCGATTTTGCAGGTTTACGGTGAAGAACCAGCAGCCGCCGGGGATATAACTACGGCGATAATTTGACATCAGAGGTTCCCTCCTCTTCAGTTTATATGGACTCTTTTTGCCCGGTGGCGCTGCGCTTACCGGGCCTACAGGACCGGGATCTGGCTTTAACGTTTTGCCGTCAGCTCCGCAATCCGCACAATCACCTGCACGGCTTTCTCCATGCCCTCCAGAGTGACAAACTCGTGCTTACCGTGATAGTTGTAGCCGCCGGTAAATAGGTTCGGGCACGGTAAGCCCATGAAAGAGAGCTGGGCGCCGTCCGTACCGCCACGGATTGGCTTTATCTGCGGCTCGATATCGCAGTCCACCATCGCCTGACGCGCGATGTCCACTACATGCGGATGGGCAATCACCTTCTCATGCATGTTGTAATAACTATCTTCGATCACCAGTTCGATGTAGCAATCCGGATGTAGCCCTTTACCGACCTTTTTGGCGATCTCCATCATTTTGCGTTTGCGCGCTTCAAACTGCTTGCGATCGAAATCGCGCAAAATGTAGTGCATCTCCGCCCGGTCGACGCTGCCCTTGATGCTGGTCAGGTGATAAAAACCCTCATAACCGTCGGTGGTTTCCGGGGCCTCACTGGCCGGCACTTCGGCGTGAATACGCGCCGCCAGCGATAAAGCGTTAACCATCACCCCTTTCGCCGTGCCGGGATGCACATTATTGCCAACAATTTTGATGGTCACCGAGGCGGCATTGAAATTTTCAAACTCCAGTTCGCCGACCCCGCCGCCATCCACGGTGTACGCCCAGCGGGCATCAAACGCGGCGACGTCAAAGTGCTTCGCGCCTTTGCCGACTTCTTCATCCGGCGTAAAGGCAACGCGAATATCGCCGTGAGGGATCTTTTTCGCCTGCAGCGTCGCCAGCGCCGTCATGATCTCTGCGATGCCCGCTTTATCGTCGGCGCCGAGCAGCGTTTTACCATCGGTGGTAATCAGGGTCTGGCCTAACAGCTGATGCAGGACCGGGAACATCACCGGCGACAACACTTCATCGCCGATGCCGAGGGCGATATCGCCGCCGCGGTAGTTTTCGACAATTTGCGGATTCACGTTCTTGCCGCTGAAATCCGGCGAGGTATCAACGTGGGAAATAAAACCGATGGCCGGGATTTCGCCTGCGACGTTGGCCGGCAGCGTCCCCATCACCGTGCCCTTTTCACTTAGCGTCACGTTGACCAGCCCCATCTCTTCCAACTGGCTCTGCAGCAAACGCAGCAGCTTCCACTGCCCTTCGGTACTGGGAACCTGACGCACGCCAGGCTTCGATTGCGTATCTAAAGAAACATACTGCAGAAAACGCTCAAGCAATTTATCCATGTGGCCACCCTCTTTTTTTGTGACAACATTATCAATAAGGGCGAAAAGACAAATATTGCGTCAGGTCATTTTTAGCCCGTAAACCAAAATTTAATACATTCACATGCATTATGTGTAAAGGTGGTACACCGCGGTACAACAATGATTGGCGATTACAATCGTTTGCCGTAAAATGCTGGCCCTTATTAATTATGTGCAACCCCAAAGGTGGTTAATCACAAACCCCGCAGCGATCCCTTTTCCGTTGCGTCTACATGGGACAGAGTCAAAAATTGAATATACAACCGCGTTCGCTTTCTCCGCTGGTACAACTGGCGGGAATTCGCAAAAGCTTTGATGGTAAGACCGTTATCTCCGATCTCAACTTAACCATCAATAATGGTGAATTTCTCACCCTGCTTGGCCCCTCTGGCTGCGGTAAAACAACCGTTCTTCGTCTAATCGCTGGTCTGGAAAGCGTCGATGTCGGACGTATCCACCTTGAAGACCAGGATATCACCCATGTTCCGGCGGAAAACCGCCACGTCAATACCGTATTCCAAAGCTATGCGCTTTTCCCGCACATGACCGTGTTTGAAAACGTCGCCTTCGGCCTGCGGATGCAGAAAACCCCGGCGGCAGAAATCACCCCGCGGGTGATGGACGCTTTGAAAATGGTACAGCTGGAGGCGTTTGCCCAGCGTAAGCCCCACCAACTCTCCGGCGGCCAGCAGCAGCGTGTCGCCATCGCCCGGGCGGTGGTCAACAAACCGCGTCTGCTGCTGCTTGATGAATCCCTCTCGGCGCTCGACTACAAGCTGCGTAAGCAGATGCAGAACGAACTCAAAGCGCTACAGCGCAAGCTCGGCATCACTTTTGTTTTCGTCACCCATGACCAGGAAGAAGCCCTGACGATGTCCGACCGCATTGTGGTGATGCGCGATGGCAAAATCGAGCAGGACGGCACTCCGCGTGAAATCTACGAAGAGCCGAAGAATCTGTTCGTCGCCAGTTTTATTGGCGAAATCAACATCTTCAACGCGACCGTCATTGAACGTCTGGATGAACAGCGCGTGCGCGCCTGCGTCGAAGGCCGCGAGTGCAATATCTACGTCAACTTCGCCGTTGAAAAAGGGCAACAGCTGAACGTACTGCTGCGGCCAGAAGATCTCCGCGTGGATGAAATTCATCACGGCAGCGAAGCTGACGGCCTTATCGGCTACGTGCGCGAGCGCAACTACAAGGGGATGACCCTTGAGTCAGTTGTTGAGCTGGAAAACGGCAAGATGGTTATGGTCAGCGAATTCTTCAATGAAGACGATCCGGACTTTGACCACTCGCTCGACCAGAAAATGGCGATTAACTGGGTAGAAAGCTGGGAGGTTGTGCTGGCCGATGAAGAACACCAGTAAATTCCAGAATGTGGTGATCGCCACCATCGTGGGTTGGCTTGTGCTGTTCGTTTTTTTGCCCAACCTGATGATCATCGCCACCAGCTTCCTGACCCGCGACGATGCGAACTTCGTCAAAATGGTCTTCACGCTGGATAACTACTCGCGGCTGCTGGATCCGCTCTATTACGATGTGCTGCTGCATTCGTTGAATATGGCGCTGATGGCGACCCTCGCCAGCCTGGCGTTGGGCTATCCGTTCGCGTGGTTCCTGGCGCGCTTGCCGCAAAAGATACGCCCGCTGCTGCTGTTCCTGCTGATCGTCCCGTTCTGGACGAACTCGCTAATCCGTATCTATGGGCTGAAGATTTTCCTCAGTACCAAAGGCTATCTGAACGAGTTCCTGCTGTGGTTGGGGGTTATCGATACGCCGGTACGCATTATGTACACGCCGTCAGCGGTGATCATCGGCCTAGTCTATATTTTGCTGCCGTTTATGGTGATGCCGCTCTACTCCAGCATTGAGAAACTGGATCGCCCGCTGCTGGAGGCGGCAAAAGATCTCGGCGCCAGCAAGCTGCAGACTTTTATCCGCATCATTATTCCACTGACCATGCCGGGAATTATCGCCGGCTGTCTGCTGGTGATGCTGCCGGCAATGGGGCTCTTTTACGTCTCAGACCTGATGGGCGGCGCCAAAAACCTGCTGATCGGCAACGTTATCAAGAGTCAGTTCCTTAATATCCGTGACTGGCCGTTCGGCGCGGCGACCAGTATTACCTTAACGCTGGTGATGGGGCTGATGTTGTTGATTTATTGGCGCGCGGCGCGTCTGCTGAATAAAAAGGTGGAGCTGGAATGATCGGTCGACTGCTGCGCGGCGGCTTTATGACCGCCATTTACGCGTATCTCTACATCCCTATTATTATTCTGATCGTTAACTCGTTTAACCGTTCACGCTTTGGTATTAACTGGCAAGGCTTCACCACCGACTGGTATAGCCTGCTGATGAATAACGATAGCCTGCTGCAGGCCGCCCAGCACTCGCTGACCATGGCGGTGCTGTCGGCAACCTTCGCCACGCTTATCGGCTCGCTCACCGCCGTGGCGCTGTATCGCTACCGTTTTCGCGGTAAGCCGTTCGTCAGCGGAATGCTATTCGTCGTGATGATGTCCCCGGATATCGTGATGGCTATCTCCCTGCTGGTGCTGTTTATGCTGATCGGTATTCAATTGGGTTTCTGGTCGCTGCTGTTTTCGCATATCACCTTCTGCCTGCCATTCGTGGTGGTGACCGTGTTCTCTCGCCTGAAAGGCTTTGATGTGCGCATGCTGGAAGCGGCGAAAGATCTCGGCGCCAGCGAGATGACCATCCTGCGCAAAATCATCCTGCCGCTGGCGCTGCCGGCGGTAGCGGCCGGGTGGCTATTGAGCTTTACCTTGTCGATGGATGACGTGGTGGTCTCTTCGTTTGTCACCGGTCCGGGTTATGAAATCCTGCCGCTGAAGATCTACTCCATGGTGAAGGTCGGCGTTTCGCCAGAAGTGAACGCGCTGGCGACGATTCTGTTGGTTCTTTCGCTGGTGATGGTTATCGCCAGTCAGTTAATTGCACGTGATAAAACTCAGGGGACGTTAAAATGAAAAAATGGTCACGCCACCTGCTCGCTGCGGGCGCTCTGGCTTTGGGCATGGGCGCCGCGCAGGCGGACGATAGCAAAACGCTCTACTTCTATAACTGGACCGAATACGTGCCGCCAGGCCTGCTGGAACAGTTCACCAAAGAGACCGGCATCAAGGTGATCTATTCGACCTACGAGTCGAATGAAACCATGTACGCCAAGCTCAAAACCTATAAAGACGGCGCTTACGATCTGGTGGTGCCATCAACCTATTTCGTCGACAAAATGCGCAAAGAAGGCATGCTGCAAAAGATTGATAAGAGCAAGCTGAGTAACTTCAGCAACCTCGATCCGCAGATGCTGAACAAACCTTTCGACCCGAATAACGACTACTCGATTCCCTACATCTGGGGCGCGACGGCAATCGGCGTCAATAGCGATGCTATCGACCCGAAAACCGTAACCAGTTGGGCCGACCTGTGGAAACCGGAATATAAAAGCAGCCTGCTGCTGACCGATGACGCCCGCGAGGTGTTCCAGATGGCGCTGCGCAAACTGGGCTATTCCGGCAACACCACCGATCCAAAAGAGATTGAAGCGGCTTATAACGAGCTGAGAAAGCTGATGCCAAACGTCGCGGCGTTCAACTCCGATAACCCGGCAAACCCGTATATGGAAGGCGAAGTGAACCTTGGCATGGTCTGGAACGGTTCCGCTTATGTCGCGCGTCAGGCAGGTACCCCGCTGGAAGTGATTTGGCCAAAAGAAGGCGGCATTTTCTGGATGGATAGCCTGTCGATTCCGGCGAATGCCAAAAACGTTGACGGCGCGCTGAAGTTGATTAACTTCCTGCTGCGCCCTGATGTCGCGAAACAGGTAGCCGAAACTATCGGCTATCCGACGCCAAACCTGGCCGCGCGCAAAATGCTCAGCCCGGAAGTCGCCAACGATAAATCGCTGTATCCGGATGCCGCCACTATCGAAAAAGGCGAATGGCAAAATGACGTCGGCAGCGCCAGCGCCATTTATGAAGAGTATTACCAGAAACTGAAAGCCGGGCGCTAACCCCGTAAGGCGGAACCCTGGTTCCGCCTTTTTTCCCCCTACCCGCCTGATGCTGTAGACAATGCACAGACTCAGCGGTGGTCATCTTTCCTCGCGCATTAAAATCTGGCCGTACTCGTCACGAAGGCGATTTTTCAGCACCTTACCGGTGGCGCTAACCGGCAACGCATCGATAAAAATTATGCGGTCGGGGATCTGCGATTTCGGCACCCACTCCTGATACCAGGCCAGCAGATCGGCCTCTTCGACTTCGCCCCCTTCAACGCAGACGCATAGCAACACCGGGCGTTCATCCCAACGCGGATGACGTGCGGCAATCGCTGCGGCGCTGCGCACCGCTGGATGGGCGATGGCGATATTCTCCAGCTCGACGGTCGAGATCCACTCCCCACCAGATTTAATAATATCTTTCGCCCGATCGTGGATAACCAGATAGCCGTTAACGTCGAGGGTGCCGATATCGCCGGTATCAAACCAGCCATCAGCGGTCAGCGCACTCTCATCGCGACCAAAATAGTGATCGACCACCCAGTGGCCGCGAACCTGCAAATATCCCTGACTTTTGCCATCACAGGGCAGCGGTTTCCCGTCGATATCCACCACCCGTAGAACGATGCCGAAAATCGGCCGTCCCTGCCCATCACTCTGCTGACGCTGCTGCTCCGCCGGGAGTGCGGCGTGCTTACTGAGCAGCGTATTGATCGTGCCGATGGGCGACGTTTCCGTCATCCCCCAGGCATGGATCAGCTCAATATCATAATCGCGCTTAAACGCTTCTCTCATCGATGGCGGTAACGCCGAGCCACCGACGAAGGAGCGCTTGAAATAAGGCAGGCGAAGATCCGATTTACGCAGCGCCGCCAGCAGTCCGGCCCAAATCACCGGCACACCAAAAGCCACGCTGACCTTCTCGGCGCTCAGCAGACGCAACAGGCTATCGCCATCCAGGTGCGGCCCCGGCAACACCAACCGCGCGCCGACCATCGCGGCAATAAACGGCGTTCCCCAGGCGTTGACGTGGAACATCGGCACTACCGGCAACAGCGAATCTTGCGCTGAAATGCCTGCACCGTCCGGCTGGTTGCCGCTTAGCGCATGCAGCACCAGCGAGCGATGGGTATTCAGTACGCCTTTCGGCCTGCCGGTGGTCCCTGAGGTATAACAAAGCGAAGCAGGCGTCAGCTCATTCAACCCAGGCCAGCAATAGTCGGCATCCCCCTGCTGTAACAGCTGGTCAAAAAAGCGTAATGACGGCAGCAAATCCTGCGCGTCTTCACTATGCGGCTCCATCAATACAATATGTTTAACCGTCAGTAGTTGTGGCTGCAGTTGCCGTATTAATGGCAGGAAAGTCTGGTCAATAAACAGCACCTCATCGGCGGCATCATTGATGATATACAACAGATGTTCGACCGACAGCCGCGGATTGATCGTGTGCGTCACCCAACCGCCAGACGCGACGGCGAAATAGATTTCGAGATGACGACGGTTATTCCACGCTAACGTACCGCAGCGGGCGCCAGCGGGCAGGCCCAGCGTTGCCAGCGCCGAGGCCAGCCGTCGGGCGTTGCGGGCCACTTCTCCCCAACAGCTACGTTCTATTTCTCCGGCAGTACTCACCGAGACGATTTCCGTCTCGCGATGATACTGCGCCGCGTGTTCGAGTAGCGCTGAGGTAGTTAAGTGCTGATAAATCATCGGCGAAGGCATCACAGGCTCTCCTTATACAGGCTGATGGGCATGGCGGATGGAATCGCCGCAGGGTCTTCCAAGATAACGATCAACACCGCGGCAGAGACAGGATAAAGATGGGATTGATGACGAGGCAGCCGGAAGCTGCCCGCCGATAAACGCCAGGTGCTACGCGCGCAGCGGATGGACGCGGGATTTGATCAACGCGTCCTCAACATCGAAATGGCTTAAAGGATAGTTGCTGGCCACCAGGTAGAAACGGCCATCCTGCGCTGGATATTCGTGAACATGATAGTTCACCATTTTCGGCGCAACCATCGGCTCATCATCAACGGTGCGTTTAGCATCTGAGGCATACTTTGAACGTACGGCCAGGCGGGTAGATTTAATATCGCTGTAAGTTTCGCCATGGTGCTCGTCGCCGAGGATCAGGTAATCAACGTACTCAGGTGGCATCTCACGCTCCTTCTTGGTCGCCAGAGAGTAAGAATATGCCATAAACGACGGCAGCATATCGCTTCGGTAGTCACAATATTGCAACTAAAAAATAACACATTATGAGTATCGCCCGGCAACGTTCCGGGCGATAGCGGTGAGACGATTACAGCAGTGCTTTCGCTTTGGCGACAACGTTGTCAACGGTGAAGCCGAACTCTTCAAACAGCTGCTCTGCCGGCGCAGACTCACCGAAGGTGGTCATGCCAACGATAGCGCCGTTCAGGCCAACGTATTTGAACCAGTAGTCCGCGATACCGGCTTCTACCGCTACGCGGGCAGAAACGGCTTTCGGCAGTACGGATTCACGATAGGCCGCATCCTGCTTGTCGAACGCGTCGGTGGACGGCATGGAGACCACGCGCG